>Ga0315334_10000265_pt1 | contig 32457 bp, 36 predicted proteins | sample M150034915metaG_FD_205555 | JGI IMG/M metagenome (GOLD analysis project Ga0315334, IMG submission 205555) | Ammonia-oxidizing marine archaeal communities from Monterey Bay, California, United States - M1 500m 34915 | ecosystem: Environmental > Aquatic > Marine > Intertidal zone | place: USA... | reverse complement strand
TGGTAGAGCCCCGGATTGTGATTCCGGTTGTCGCGGGTTCAAGCCCCGTTTCTCGCCCCATTTACTATATTGGGTTCAACTATTCAATAAACTAACAAGACTTAGACGGATTTATCAAGCCGTCCAAGTAGACTGTCGATCTTATGAGTGATTAATATAAATTACCGATATAGTCAGTTGTTTGCTGTACATAGCCGCCAACTGTTTGCGGGATTTCCATAATCCCAGACTGAATATTTTCCATAGAACAACTTGCCAATAAAAAACCAAAACACAAAACTATAATTAGCTTAAATTTCATAAGACTCCTCCTCTTAAAAGTAACCAAATTATAGTGTAACCGTTTCAAGTTGGCATCTTATTTTGTTAATATCTAACTAATCAATAGCATTTTCAATTAATTTACCCTGCCATAAAAGGTCATTCTAGCTGTTTCAGAAAGGGCGATATTAGGCTCAGAATTGTAAGCAAGTACTGATAAAATTCTAACTCTACTGCCCACAACTGGTGTCACACGATGGATTGAATTTTTTCCTCTGAATAGTACCAAAGAACCAGGATTTATATCCAGCACACTAGGCGCAATTCTTTCTTCTAAAAGTTTATCTACTGAGTCATAGTTAATTTTATTATTTGTGTTGTAGCGAAAATCACGAATATATTCGAACATACCGCCCTGTTCAGGATCCTGAATCATTAAAGTTATCGAGAACGATGAATTATCAAAGTGCCAGCCAAGCTCCTGCCCATCGCTAGCATAATGTATGTTTATCGAGGACAGATTATCGTCGTACTTATACAATGACTCTTCTCCGAGAACATAACAAAGAAAATCTTTGAATTCTATAGAGTTGTATAAAAGCCTTAACGGTGAACTAGTAGACACTTGATCATCAGTAATGCACCCTTTAGAAGACTCTATGTGTCTATTGCGAGGGTGATCTGAAGGCAGAGACTCGTCGAACGGCTTTAAAAACACATTGTGATAGCTTGTACAATAATATGCAAGCTGCTGCTGCATTATTGCTTCGTTCAAAATACTTTGAATTGATTTTGAATTAAGAAAATTATCTAATACTAATACCCCATCAGAATCTAATTTTTCTTTACATGATGATGTGTAACCCTTACTGTTTATAGGGTGCTTAGTATAATTAACTAGCTCTGAAATATTAGTATTTAACATGCAGTGAATCAACACTATACAGGAAAAAAAAATGAATTAAACACCTTAATTTCGCAAAAAACTATGTCAATAATGTGATTATAATGTCATGAACACTATGAAAAAAAATTATGGCAATAATTTCAAAAGTTGAGTACTTAGGCAATCTTAGAACCGAACTAACACACTGCAAATCTGGGCAACAGATGTATACTGATGCACCTGTTGACAATAACGGCAAGGGCGAGGCATTTTCACCTACTGACCTCGTGGCGACTTCACTTGCTAGCTGTATGATAACTGTTATGGGTATAAAAGCTAAACATAGCGGCATTGAAATGGATGGTACATACGCAGAAGTAGAGAAAGTGATGTCGGCAAAGCCAAGAAAAATAAGCGGAATAAATATTGATATTTATTTTCCCAAAAACTACACCGAAAATGAGAAAAATATATTAGAGCATACTGCAAACACTTGCCCAGTAATAAACAGCCTTAATCCAGACATAGTTAAAAATATACACTTTCATTACCAGTCCTGATAATATCAATTTATAAATTTTAAATATTAGGTCACCAAATTACCCCTATATTGCCTGTAGCGCTTAAGCTTAATTTATTTTAAATAAACGATTATTATTTTTCTAAACTTGTCTCAAATTGAACTGAATATAGTGATAAACTATTTACGTAAGATAAAAACTGAATAGATAATTTTTTCTGTATAGCCTAACTTAGGCTTGCTATCTCTATCTATTCTTATGTTTTAGTAACACTAAAAGGAGAATAAAGTGAAACATTTAAATAAAACCGTGCTAGCTGGTGTCGTTTCGACAGCCCTAGCTACAACATCGGTCTTGGCAGCAGGAACTCACCCTACAACTGGTGAGGCGCTTGTTGATGACCAGACCTTTACATACAGCATCCTCGATGAACATAGTTCAGTTGACCCACAAATCGTTGAAGATGTTTCTGGTGCTGACATAGTTCGTGACCTTTTCGAAGGATTAATGAATCAGGACGCTGAAGGCAACCTTATACCTGGTGTGGCGACAGGTTTTACCACTAACGACGCTAAGGATGTTTATACATTTAGTTTACGTAAAGATGCAAGCTGGTCTGACGGAAAGAGAGTTACCGCTGGCGACTTTGTGTATGCTTGGCGTAGACTGGTTGACCCTAAAACCGGTTCTCCATATTCATGGTTCGGTGAAATCATGTCTATAGAGGGGGTAGGTGATGTTATGTCTGGCGATGCAGATCCTTCAACTTTGGGAGTAACAGCGATCGACAACCATACCCTAGAGGTACGATTAACGGCATCATTGCCTTACTTTGCAGCTATGACCACTCATGGGTCTACTTTCCCTTCGCCTGAGTGGGTAATCGAGGAGCACGGAGCAGAATGGACAAAACCTGGAAATATAGTTTCTAATGGTGCATATGTACTAACAGAGCATATTCCAAATGAGCGCTCAGTACGTGAACGTAATTCTTCGTATTGGAATGACAGTGCAACCATCCTAGACAAGGTTGTGGCATTAGTAATAAATGACGAGAATACTGACCTTACTCGATACTTGGCTGGTGAACTCGATAAGGGCACCGTTCCTTCCGGACAATACCTAAGACTGAAGAAGGAATACCCTAACCAGGCTACATCTTTCCCAAGACTTTGTACATACTACTACACCTTCAATGTATCTGAGAGTGGTCAAGAAGCACTGAAAGATCAGCGCGTTAGACAGGCGTTATCATATGCAGTTGACCGTTCTGTAGTGACAGACAAGATACTTCAGGCGGGTCAAATTCAAGCATTTACATTCACACCTGGCGCTACAGCTGGTTTCGATGTACCAGAAGTTGAATTTGGTCAGATGACTCAAGATGAGCGTAACGCTAAGGCTAAGCAGTTGCTGGCTGATGCTGGATATGGTGCAGACAATCCATTGACGGTTGATGTGCTTTATAATACATCTGAAGGTCACAAAAAGATTGCTATAGCTGTCCAACAGATGTGGAAAGAGACTCTTGGCGTTGAAGCTACACTCGGAAACATGGAGTGGAAAACTTTCCTTAAAACACGCGGATCTCAGGACTTTGATATCGCTCGTGGTGGATGGTGTGGAGACTACAACGAGGCATCAACCTTCTTAGACTTACTTACTTCTAAGTCTGGATACAATGATGGTAAGTACAATAACTCTGAGGTTGACGCGTTGATGGCTGAAGCTAAAACTCTTAGCGACACATCAGCAAACTACACACGTGTGGAAGAGATTCTGGCAAACGAAATGCCTGTAATCCCTGTATATCACTATGCTGGTGTATTTATGCTTAAAGAAAACCTTAAGGGATGGCCTTATGGTAATGTTGAGCAGAACTGGTACTCACGCAACCTTTATAAAGTTGCCGAATAGTATCCATTGAAAAATCAAAAAACGCCACGTTAGTTTGATGTGGCGTTTTTTTTTGTTAAATGTTAACAATTGAATTAACTTGATGTTCAACTATATTCTGAAACGATTCGCTGTAGCTATACCTACAATGCTTATTCTTATTGTGGTGTCTTTCTTACTGATGCATTCTGCTCCAGGAGGCCCATTCACTTCAGAGAGGCCTTTGCCTCCACAGGTTCTTGCAAATATTGAGGCAAAATATGGACTAGACAAGCCTATTCACATTCAAATGACTAACTACGTCAAGGGTATCGTTACTGAGTTCGATTTTGGGCCCTCATTTAAATACAAAGATAGGTCTGTTAACCAGATCATCGCACAAGGATTTCCTATCACATTTACGTATGGATTTTGGTCATTCGTTTTAGCAATTGGAATTGGCATACCTTTGGGTGCTATTGCAGCTATTCGGCATAATTCATGGATTGATCACCTGGCAGTTGGTGTCTCAATCTGTGCTCAAGTTCTGCCAAACTTTGTTATGGCCCCGCTACTGGTTATTATCTTTACTTTGTGGCTTGAATTATTGCCAGGAGGGGGATGGAATGGAGGCGCATGGCAAAATTTAATCATGCCAATAATTGCACTATCTACAAGCTTTATGGCGTCAATAACTAGATTGACTAGGTCATCATTGTTGGAAGTATTAAATTCCGACTATATAAGAACTTCCAGAGCAAAAGGGTTACCAGAAAATACTATTCTCTATAGGCACGCTCTGAAGCCTGCACTTCTACCTGTAATATCTTACCTAGGACCTACCTTCGTTGGCCTGATCACTGGGTCTGTGATTATAGATATATATTTTTCTACAGGAGGTCTTGGGTATTTCTTTGTAAACTCAGCATTTAATCGTGACTACTCTGTGATGATGGGAATTACAATTCTGCTCGGATCTCTCACCATTATATTTAGTCTTGTGGTTGATATTCTCTACGCACTGATAGACCCTAAGATTAGGTACTAATATTTATGAATCAAAATTCTAACAAACATAACAAAATAAAGGGCCGCTCACACTGGTCTGACGCGAGGCGCAGATTCTCAAAAAATAGAGCTGCCATTGTAAGCCTTTATGTGCTTCTACTAATTATAGTATTTTCTATTGTAGGGCCATACTTCGCTGTCTGGACTCATGAACAGATTGATTGGAATACGATGGGATCAGCAGCCGAACTCGGGATGCCTTCACTGGAAACTGGGCACTTCTTTGGTACAGATGATCTTGGAAGAGATATTTATTCTCGCGTAATCCAAGGCACTCAAATTTCACTAATGGTTGGCGTTATTGGTGCAACATTTGCTGTCATAATTGGAACCACATATGGTGCAATATCTGGTTATGCCGGTGGACGCACTGACCAAATAATGATGCGTATAGTTGATATATTAATGTCTATACCTTTTATGTTTGTATTGATACTAATGCTTGTGGTATTTGGACGCTCACTTTATATGCTATTCATAGGAATTGGTTTACTATCATGGCTCGACATGAGTAGGATTGTTAGAGGTCAAACCCTTAATATAAAGAACAAAGAATTCGTAGAAGCTGCTCACGCGATGGGTGTTCCTGGTTCTAAAATAATTTTTCGGCATATTGTTCCTAACCTTTTAGGCGTAGTAGCAATATATGCAACCCTCCTAGTTCCAGGGATTATATTAGTAGAATCGTTCATTTCATTTCTTGGCCTAGGTGTACAAGAGCCCAACACAAGCTGGGGAGCTTTAATATCTGAAGGTGCAGGTACTATGATGTATGACACAGAGTGGCAATTACTGTTCCCTCTAGGATTTTTCGTAGTAACTTTATTTTGTTTCTATTTTGTAGGTGACGGTCTACGTGACGCTCTTGACCCTAAGGAAAGGTAATACATTATGAGTCTACTTGAAGTAAATAACCTTAGTGTCGAATTCGAAACACATGATGGTGTAGTTAGGGCCGTTAATAACATTAACTTTAATATTGAAAATAACGAAATACTAGCAATAGTAGGTGAATCTGGGAGTGGCAAAAGTCAAGCAGTGTTTTCCATTATGGGTTTACTCGCTCGTAACGGTTTAGCTAGTGGTAGTGTTAAGTTTGAAGGTGAAGAGATTCTTAACATTGCTGACAAAGAGTTGAATAGAATACGTGCAAATAAAATAGCTATGATTTTTCAAGACCCTATGACAAGTCTGAATCCATACATGAAGATTTCTAATCAAATGTCTGAGGTACTGATTAAACATAAGGGGGTTTCTAAGAGTGCTGCTGTAAAAGAATCTATCAGAATGCTTGAAGCTGCGCAAATACCTGAAGCAAAAAATAGGATTCATATGTATCCTCACGAATTTTCAGGAGGTATGCGTCAGAGAGTTATGATAGCCATGTCTTTGCTGTGTAGGCCCAAGCTTCTTATTGCTGATGAACCAACTACAGCTCTAGATGTTACGGTTCAGGCACAAATTATGAAGCTGTTGTACGATATACAAATAGAGTTTGGTATGTCTATTATCCTGATCACTCATGATCTTGGTGTTGTAGCAGGTAATAGTGACAACACTCTAGTAATGTATGGCGGAAGTGTTATGGAGCTCGGGACAACAGAAAACGTATATGCAAACCCAACACACCCATATACTCAAGGTTTGATGGGGGCTGTTCCACGGCTTGACCAAAATGTTATCGACCTACAAACTATTAAGGGTAGCCCGCCAAACATGATGAAATTATCTACCGGATGTCCATTTGCACCTCGATGCAAGCATTCTAAAGATATTTGTACTACTAGCATGCCTTTACTTGAGTGGACTGGAGAAAATAACGGTCATATGAGAGCGTGTAATGTTGCTCAAGAGGACTTAGTATGAACAAAAAAGCAATACTAAAGGTCGATAACCTTACAGTTAGCTACGATATATCTATGGAAGGCTCTATGCCTTGGACTAAACCACTTAAATTGCGTGCTGTGAATGATGTCTCTCTATATCTTGAGGAGGGAGAAACTTTGGGAATTGTTGGGGAGTCGGGCTGTGGAAAATCTACACTTGCTCGTACACTTATCCGTCTAGTGCCAGCAGATACTGGAAAAGTTGTATGGCTAGGCGAGGATTTGTTGTCATTAAGTAAGCAATCAATGCTTAAACATAGAAAAGAAATCCAAATGATATTTCAAGACCCCCTTGCAAGTCTTAACCCGCGAATGAACATTGGAGAAATTATAGCCGAACCATTAAGAACACATTACCCAAGAACACCTAAAAGGGAGATATCTTTAAAGGTCAAAAGTGTGATGGAAAAGGTTGGCCTACTCACTAACCTTGTTAATCGCTATCCACATGAATTTTCTGGGGGGCAGTGCCAACGAATAGGCATAGCTAGAGCTCTTATTCTTGAGCCAAAATTAATCATATGCGACGAGCCAGTCTCTGCACTCGATGTTTCAATACAGGCGCAGGTAATAAACCTTCTCAAGAAATTACAAAGAGAGATGGGTTTGGCGCTAATATTTATTGCACACGACTTGAGCATTGTTAAACATATTAGCCATAGGGTTATGGTTCTGTATTTAGGTAACGTTATGGAGATTGCAAACAGTGAAAAGATATATTCAGATCCATTACACCCATATACCAAATCTTTAATTTCAGCAGTACCTATACCTGACCCCAAAGTAGAGAAAAATAAAAAAATATTACTTATGGATGGAGAAATGCCGTCACCACTCAAACCACCATCCGGCTGTGTATTCAGGACTCGTTGCTATAAGGCTCAAGATATTTGTGCAGAAATAAGACCAGATCTTAAGGTCCTAGAGGATAGCCGAGAGGTTGCATGCCACTTTAGTGCTTAATTTTATTTCCTATACACTAGGATTACTCTGCCATTTCTAGTGCAATTTTCATCATATTAGTAAAAGCAGTTTGGCGCTCATCTGAAGTAGTTATTTGATTCGTTACTAATGAATCTGACACAGTGGCAATACAGGCAGCCTGTTTTCCGGTAGCAATTGCATTTGCGAACAGAGCGAAAGCCTCCATCTCAACCACTACACAGCCCTCCTCATCACGAATTCTTTTATAGTCGTCAAAATTTTGCCGATAAAAAACATCGCTTGAGTGGGTGCAAGCTTTCACAAAATCAATGCCAAGTTTAGTCGCTTCCGTTTCTAACTTTGAAACTAATTCTTCTGATGCAAAAAGCCTATCATCTGCTGAAACACCTAAAGTTTTAGCAAAACTAGATTCACTCCATGCTTGGTCCGCTATGATTACATCATATAGGTTTAAATCTTTCGAATATGCCCCACAAGAACCAACCCGAATGATCCTATCAACATTATAAAATTTAAATAACTCAAACGAATATATGCCCATACTTGGCATACCCATACCGCTACCCATCACTGAAATTTTTTTGTCTTTGTATGTCCCAGTATAAGCAAGCATGCCACGAACTTTGTTAATAGTACTGACATTTTCTAAAAAATTTTCTGCAATGTGTTTTGCCCTTAGTGGATCTCCTGGCATTAAAACAGTACTAGCAAAGTCTCCTTCCTTAGATTCAATGTGAGGTGTTGGTGTCATAATATAGTTCTCCTAAGGCGATACAATAAGGTGAAGTATACAATATTATTATATTTGAATAGATCACATAATTAGCACCATTGCCACTTGAATACATATGATAATATCCCTATATATTATTCATACTTTTGTTTTTTTGGTAGGTGATTATGAAAAGAATTTTTTTGTTTTTATTAACAAACATCGCAATCATGTTTGTTTTAAGCATAACACTCAGCATATTAGGTGTTGAAAGCTTACTTCAACAAAACGGTTCAGATCTAAATGTCAGGGCATTGGTTATATTCTCCGGTGTTATCGGTTTTGGTGGCGCATTTATTTCATTAGCTATATCAAAATGGATGGCAAAACGCATGACAGGTGCAGTAGTTATATCCAACCCAACTACAAATACGGAAAAATGGCTAATTGATATTGTTGAAAAACAAGCAAAAATTGTTGGTATCAAGGTACCTGAAGTAGCCATTTTCCCGTCCCCACAGATGAACGCATTCGCAACAGGTATGAGCAAAAATAGCGCTCTAGTGGCTGTATCTAATGGCTTGTTAGAATCAATGACGAGGGGTGAAATTGAAGCTGTTGTGGGTCATGAGATGAGCCATGTTGCTAATGGCGATATGGTTACCCTGACCTTAATTCAAGGTGTGGTTAACACTTTTGTAGTTTTCTTGTCGCGCATAATCGGCCATATCGTTGATCGCGTTATATTGAAAAATCAGCGCGGCTATGGAATTGGTTATTACCTTACAACAATATTCTCACAAATTATACTTTCCATACTTGCAGCAACAATTGTTATGTATTTTTCTAGAAAACGTGAATTCGTTGCCGACACTGGTGGAGCTGATCTGGCCGGACATCAAAACATGATAGATGCTCTGAAACGCCTATCACAGAGAGAGCCTGAACCTTTGCCTGAACAATTAGCTGCCTTTGGTATAGGAGAAAAACCCAAATCAGGACTTATGCATTTGTGGTCCTCACATCCACCACTAGAGGACCGAATAGCGGCACTAGAAGAGCGAGCAATGAATAGACAGTAATCTTTAATGGCCATTACAATAAAATCAAAAAATGAGATAGAAAAAATGCGAGTTGCAGGCCAACTAGCAGCAAGCGTTCTTGATATGATTACACCTCACGTTCGCCCCGGAATCACTACAGATGAGTTAGACAAGCTTTGTCACGACTATATTATCAATGATTTGGATTCTATACCAGCACCACTAAATTATCATGGCTTCCCTAAATCAATATGTACTAGTGTCAATAACGTTGTATGTCATGGAATTCCTAGTGATAAATTACTAAAAAAGGGTGATATTGTTAATATTGATATTACTGTTATTAAGGATAGATATCACGGTGATACCTCTAAAATGTTCATCGTGGGTAAATCTAGCGTTAAAGCACAAAGAATTTGTAGGATAGCCCAAGAGTGCATGTATATTGGTATAGCTAAAGTTGAGCCTGGCATTCATTTAGGTGAGATTGGTATAGCTATTGGCAGGCATGCTACAAAAAATAATTGCTCTGTAGTTAGAGATTATTGTGGTCACGGTATTGGGCTTGAGTTTCACTCTGAACCGCAAGTAGTCCATTATGATGACGGCAAGGTAGACAATAGCCCAATACTTGAAGCAGGCATGACATTCACTATAGAGCCCATGATTAATCTAGGAGATTACCAAGTTTCCACCTCTAAAATTGATGGATGGACTGTTACAACAAAAGACAGATCTTTGTCAGCTCAATGGGAGCACACAATTTTGGTAACTGAAACTGGACATGAAATACTCACAATTAGAGATGAGGAGTCAATTTAAGCACTGATTAAATATATTCTCTAGTTGGTGCTAAAGTTATATCCTCTACACATAAATTTCTCACTCAATATGCTAAAATATCACTTTTTGTTGTTTTGTTGAATACCGTTGAAAAAAATAAGAAACTATTTTATTTCTGGCTTACTTTTTTGGATACCATTAGGGCTAAGTATTGTCGTTATTAAATTCTTTTTAGAGTTAGTTAATAACATCATTCCTTCTCAATATTTACCCGAATCAATATTTAATTTAGACAAGAACATACCAGGATCTGGTATTGTGATAGTACTACTAATAATTATCGTCACTGGAGCATTAGTAAACAATTTCATTGGCAAAAAAGTAATAAAAGCCTGGGACAGGTTATTGAACAAAATACCTGGTTTTAGAGGAATATATAAAGCCATAAAAAAACTCTCTGACACTGTGCTTAGTGCTTCCGGAGATAGCTTTAAGAAAGCAGTTCTAGTTGAATACCCTCGCAAAGGTATGTGGACTATCGCTTTTCAAACAGGCACATATCATGGAGAGGTGGAAAAAATTATAGGCGAAGATATCATTAATATCTATGTTCCAACCACTCCCAATCCTACCTCAGGATTCTTTATTATGATGCCCAGAAAAGACGTAATAGATCTAAATATGACTGTTGATGAGGCATTTAAATTAATTATTTCTACTGGTGTAGTTTCACCAGACTGACCAAACAAAATTACAGCATAGGCTGGGAATAGGACATATTATGAGAACGCATTATTGTGGTAAATTAAACAAAGAAAATATCAATACTACTGTTGAACTGTGTGGATGGGTTAACCGTAGACGTGATCATGGAGGAGTTATCTTCTTAGATCTCAGAGACAAGCTAGGGATTGCGCAGATTATTATTAATCCAGAACAACAAGACACATTTGAAATCGCAGAGGGTGTTAGGTCAGAATTTGTACTTAAAGTTACAGGTCAAGTTGTTGCCAGATCTGACGCTATGATTAATACAAAGATCTCTACAGGCGAGATTGAAGTTGTTGCAACAAGCATTGAAGTTTTGAACAGCTCAAAGCCTATACCATTCCAAATTGATTCCATGGACACCTCCGAAGAAGTACGCCTTAAATATCGCTACCTAGACCTAAGACGCGAAGAGATGCAGAATAAATTAAAAATACGCTCTAAAGTTACTCACTTTATGCGTGATTTCATGGATAAAAATGATTTCTTAGACATAGAGACTCCATTCTTAACCAAAGCAACTCCGGAAGGTGCTCGTGATTATTTAGTCCCATCTAGGACTCATCCTGGCGAATTTTTTGCACTACCACAGTCCCCTCAGCTATTCAAACAATTATTAATGATGTCTGGATTTGAGCGCTATTATCAGATAGTCAAATGTTTCAGGGACGAAGATCTACGAGCAGACCGACAACCTGAATTCACTCAGCTGGATATTGAAACATCATTCTTGAATGAAAATGAAATCATGTCAATGATGGAAGATATGACTAGGGGAATGTTTAAGTCAGTTATTAATGTTGACTTACCTTCTGAGTACCCAATAATTAGCTACAAAGATGCAATGAATTTATATGGTGTTGACAGGCCAGATATGAGAATACCACTACAAATGGTTGACATGAATGAATTAATGAAGAGTGTCGACTTTAAAGTGTTCTCAGGTCCAGCAAACGACAGTGGTAGCAAGGTTGCGGCATTGAAGATACCTGGTGGAGCATCTATTAGTAGAAAGAACATTGATAAATATACCAAGTACGTAAGTATTTATGGCGCCAAAGGTCTCGCTTATATTAAGCTCAACGAGGACGGCCCATCTTCACCTATATTAAAATTCTTAGGAGATGAGGTTACAGCCAAGATTATAAAGAGCACAGGTGCTCAAACAGGTGACATAATATTCTTTGGTTCAGATAAGACAAAAATAGTAAACGAGTCTTTGGGTAATTTAAGAGAGAAGATTGCCAAAGACTTGAATTTATATGAATCTAAATGGGCTCCAATTTGGGTTGTAGATTTTCCAATGTTTGATACCAATTCTGACGGCTCATTGAGCGCAGTACATCATCCATTTACTGCGCCTAGTGTTGACTCTGAAGAATTAATTGATAACCCTCAAAAGGCCCTATCAAGAGCCTATGATCTCGTAATAAATGGCTCTGAAGTTGGGGGCGGGTCTATCCGTATCCATCAATCTGAAATGCAACAAACGGTACTAAAAATTCTAGGAATAAGTGAAGAAGAGGCCCAAGAAAAGTTTGGATTCTTGCTCAATGCTCTAGATTATGGTTGCCCACCACATGGTGGTATGGCTTTTGGCCTTGATAGGTTGGTGATGATTATGACTGGGAGCGAATCTATAAGGGATGTTATAGCTTTCCCTAAAACACAAACCGCTGCATGCTTGTTGACCGATGCTCCAGCTGAAGTCTCAAGAAAAATACTTAGAGAGCTGAACATAAAAACCATTAAATAACATATGTCTGTTAAGGAACAAATCAAAGCTGAATTGAAGGCAAGAGATGCTGTTCTAGTGGCACATTACTATGTAAGCTCTGAGTTACAGTCTCTCGCAGAAGAGACAGGAGGTATCGTTTCTGATTCCCTTGAGATGGCTCGGTTCGGTCATAACTCTGACGCTAAAACTATAATAGTTGCTGGTGTTAAGTTTATGGGTGAAACTGCAAAAATTCTATCCCCTGAAAAAAATATCTACGTACTTGATATGAACGCAACATGCTCTCTAGATGAGGGATGCAATATAGATGAGTTCTCAGATTTTTGTGACCAATACCCAGATAGAAAGGTTGTAGTTTATGCCAACACATCTGCCGAAGTTAAGGCTCGTGCTGACTGGGTAGTTACATCAGGAAGTGCTGTCAAAGTTATTAAACATTTACATCAGTCCGGAGAAAAAATACTTTGGGCTCCAGACAAGCATCTAGGTAGCTACGTACAATCACAATCTGATGCCGATATGATCTTATGGGATGGATCATGCGTGGTACACGAAAAGTTCAAAGCTGAATCATTAAAAACGCTCAAAAGTTTACACCCTGAAGCTGCAATCCTGGTTCACCCTGAGTCTCCAAAAGAAGTAATAGCTTTAGCTGACTTTGTTGGCTCTACTACAGCACTAATTGATGCTGCAAGAGACAGAAAAGAACAAACACTGATTGTGGCTACTGATAACGGTATATTTCACAAAATGCACCAGGCAGCGCCAGGCAAAAAATTGATAGAAGCCCCTACAATGGGTGAGAGTGCAGACTGCGAATCGTGTGCACATTGCGAATGGATGGGAATGAATAATTTAGATAAATGCCTTTCAGTTCTAGTTAACAAAGACAATGAGGTATATATTGAAAAAAATACCGCTGAAGGTGCGAAACAATCAATCAAAAAACTACTAAACTTCACAGCATTAAAAGTGTAACAAATTATAAATTAATAAGCACAAAGGATCAGAATGGCAGGACATAGTAAATGGCATAATATTCAACACCGTAAAGGTGCTCAAGACGCAAAACGAGGCAAAATTTTCACTAAGCTTATAAAAGAAATCGTCATAGCTGCAAAGTCGGGCGGCTCGGTTTTAGAAAACAACCCATCACTCCGTGCAGTAATCGATAAAGCATTAGCATCCAACATGAAACGCGACACCATTGAAAGTGCTGTAAAGAGAGGTGCTGGTGATCTTGATGGTGATAACTATGAAGAGGTGCGTTACGAAGGCTACGGTTTAGGGGGTACAGCGATTATGGTTGACTGCTTAACTGATAATCGTAATCGTACAGTTGCAGATGTAAGGCACGCCTTCTCTAAACATGGAGGTAACCTGGGTACTGACGGATCTGTGTCATATTTATTTACTAAAAAAGGATTTATAAGTTTCGAGTCGGGTGACGAAGATCAGATTATGGAGGCATCTCTTGAAGCTGGAGCGGACGACATTATCGCCAACGAGGATAACTCGATTGACGTTATCACTAGCCCTGAAGACTTCTTCACCGTTAAAGATGCACTAACAGCTGCAGGTATAGAGTCTAGCCATGCAGAGATAACGATGGATCCTGCAACTCGTGTTGAACTGAATTTGAGTGACGCTGAAAAATTTATGAAATTGATAGACCGTTTGGAAGATCTAGACGATACTCAAGAGGTGTACCATAACGCTGATATTTCTGACGAGGTAATGGAACAATTATGATTCATACCCACAGGGGAATTCAAGCTCTTGGTGATTTTAAAATCCGAGCTATACAAGAAAAAATATCTAAAATTCAGTCTGGACTTAAGTTGTTGGCTACTGAGTTTATTCACTTCGCTGATTTAACAGAGACATTATCTGAAGAAGAAACTTACCATTTAAATAGCCTACTATCATATTCACCAGAAATCAATATTGATGGTACTCATTCATCTGTCATAGTTACCCCAAGACTTGGAACAATCTCTCCATGGTCATCAAAAGCAACAGACATTATGCATTTGTGTGCTATAAGTAGGATCAAACGCATAGAGCGCGGTATTGGATATCACTTCAGTCAAAGTATCGAGCAACAAAACCATAAACTGGTTTTATCGATTGTGATGGATAAAATGACTGAATCTGAGCTAGTATCAACCAATGATGCTCACTCACTCTTTGACGAATTAGAGCCCGTACCAGCTAGAAGTATCAATGTACTCCAACAGGGGTGCGAGGCCATAGATGTGGCGAATGAAGAGTTAGGTTTAGCGCTCAGTAGCGGTGAGATTGAATACTTGGAAAAGAACTTCAAAAAACTTGGCCGGAATCCTAATGATATAGAGCTGATGATGTTTGCACAGGCAAACTCTGAGCACTGCAGACACAAGATATTTAATGCTGAATGGACTATTGATGGTCAAAAGCAAGATATGAGCTTATTCTCAATGATACGTAACTCATATCACAAACACCCTGAAGGCTTATTGTCTGTCTATAGTGATAATTCAGCTGTGATGGAGGGTTATATTGGTGAACGATTCTTTGCTAACTCTGATGGTATTTACCAAAGCTCTAAAGAACACAGGGCTATTCTAATTAAGGTTGAAACTCACAACCATCCCACTGCTATTGCACCTTACCCGGGTGCTGCAACCGGTTCTGGGGGTGAAATCAGAGATGAGGGTGCCACAGGTAAGGGGTCTAAGCCCAAAATAGGTTTGTGCGGATTTTCTGTGTCTAACCTGAATATTCCAAACAAACTTCTTCCATGGGAAGTTCAGTATGGCAAGCCCAAACAGATTGCATCTGCTCTGGAAATTATGATAGATGGCCCTGTTGGTGCCGCAGCTTTCAACAATGAATTTGGTCGCCCTAATACGCTAGGATATTTTCGGACTTACGAACAACAAACAGCTAACGGAGATGTACGCGGTTATCACAAACCAATAATGCTAGCAGGAGGATTAGGGCATATTCAAGAACAACACATAGAAAAAGGTGTCATACCTGCCGGAAGTAAGTTGATTGTTTTAGGGGGTCCTGCTATGCTAATTGGGCTTGGTGGTGGTGCAGCATCTTCAGTAGGTAGTGGTGAGCAGAGCGAGGACCTAGATTTTGCATCTGTACAACGAGCAAACCCTGAAATGCAACGACGCGCACAAGAAGTTATAGACTGCTGTATTAATATGGGCAATGACAACCCAATTGTCTCTATTCACGATATAGGTGCTGGAGGCCTGTCGAACGGATTACCGGAACTAGTTAACGATTCTGGCAGAGGAGGTAAATTCGAACTCAGAAATATACCTAACGACGATAAGCAGATGTCTCCTATGGAGATCTGGTGTAATGAATCGCAGGAACGTTATGTTTTGGCTATTGAGGACCATAATATAGAAATTTTCTCTGCAATATGTGAGCGTGAGCGTGCACCTTTTGCAGTACTAGGATCGGCTACAGAAAAACAAGAACTAGTCTTGAGTGATGAACTGTTTCAAAACAATCCTATTGAAATGCCTATGACAGTTCTTTTGGGTAACCCACCAAAAACTATCAAGGATGTAAACTCCATTGATTGTCAATCAAGCCCTCTTGATATATCTAAAATTACAATAACTGATGCCATTCAACGTGTACTCCAGTTACCTACCGTTGCCAGTAAAAATTTCTTAATAACTATTGGAGACAGGTCTGTAACAGGCATGGTAGCAAGGGACCAGATGGTTGGGCCTTGGCAAGTGCCAGTCGCTGACTGTGCAATCTCTTTGGCTGATTACAGCGGTCACCAGGGTGAAGTTATGTCGATAGGCGAAAAAACACCTCTAGCTCTGTGTGATGCAAAGTCTGCCGCACGTATGAGTATAGGTGAGTCACTAACTAATATGTTGTCAGCATATGTGGAAGATATAAAACATATAAGCCTCTCAGCTAACTGGATGTCCGCTAGCGGGCATCCAGGAGAAGATGTAAAACTATTCCAGGCTGTTGAAGCTGTTGGCATGGAGTTGTGTCCTGAACTTGGACTAACTGTCCCAGTAGGCAAGGACTCAATGTCAATGAAGAGCTCTTGGTCAGATAAAAACGAGAACAAGTCAGTAACCGCCCCACTGTCACTTATCATTAGTGCATTTTCAAAAATACCTGATGCCAGACTCCAAAAAACACCTCTACTAAAAAATATTACTGATTCAGAGTTACTTCTGGTTGATTTAGGTATCAACAAGAATAGAATGGGAGGGTCATGCCTTGCTCAAGTATACAATCAGGTAGGCCAAGTTGCGCCGAACCTTGATAGTAGTGAACTATTTAGGAGATTTTTTTGTGTAATCAATCAACTCAACATAGACAATCTAATAAGTGCCTATCATGACAGAAGTGATGGTGGGGTAATTGTAACCCTGCTAGAGATGGCGTTCGCTACACACTGTGGCCTTACAATTCGTTCTCGTGCAGATGTTATTAGAGACTTATTCAATGAAGAGCTTGGGTGCGTAATACAGATTGACAATAAAAATAAACAAAAAGTACTTAAAGCCCTCTCAGAAGCAGGTCTATCTGAATGCACTAGAACAATTGCAACTATAAACGATAGTGACGAAATAATAATCAAACAAAATGAAGAGTTATTATTTAATAGTCCGAGATCCGAATTGCAGTCATTATGGTCCTCAACATCTTACGAGATTGCCAAACTGAGAGACAACCCTGAGTGCGCTGAACAGGAATTCAATTCAGTATCTGAAAATACTGATGGAATCAATACTAAGTTGAACTTTGATTTAAACGACTCAATTTCATTGCCATATATAAAAACAAAAATCAAACCAAGAGTGGCTATACTGCGAGAGCAGGGAGTAAACGGTCACATTGAAATGGCGGCAGCGTTTACTAAATCTCAGTTCGAATCCGTAGATGTGCATATGAGCGACATACTCTCAGGACGCATATCATTAAAAGACTTCAAAGGTATGGTCGCTTGTGGCGGGTTCTCTTATGGAGATGTTCTGGGTGCAGGCAGGGGATGGGCTAACTCTATACTCTATAATAACCGTGCGAAGGACGATTTCAGTGCATTTTTTGATCGCAACGATAGTTTCGCTTTGGGTATTTGTAACGGCTGTCAAATGATATCAAATTTGACTGACATTATTCCAAAGTCTCAGAACTGGCCGACTTTTAATCGCAACAAGTCAGAACAATTTGAGGCGCGATTCTCTTCAGTAGAGATACAGAAATCAAAATCTATTTTTTTGAACGGCATGGAAGGCTCAATAATGCCGATTGCAATTGCTCATGGCGAAGGAAGAGTTAACTTTAATGGGAACAAGCACACAAATAACTCGGTACTAAAGTACGTAGACCATTTTGGTAACCCGACCCAAGACTATCCACACAACCCTAACGGATCAGAAGGCGCTATTGCTGGAGTCTGCAATGACACAGGTCAGGTAACCATTATGATGCCTCACCCAGAGAGAGTTTTCAGGGCTATACAAAATTCTTGGCACCCTAGCGAATGGGAAGAGCGTGGACCATGGATGAGGATGTTTGATAATGCCAGGTCTTGGGTCGATTAACACTAAGAAGCATAGTTACAAGTTAGTTCGCTCAAACAGAAAAACTTTGAGTATTGAAGTTAATATAAATGCTCAGCTGATTGTCAGGAGCCCTAAAAAACTAAGCCTTGATGATATTGAAAAATATATTAATGATAAGTATGACTGGATTCAAAGTAAAGTACGACTGGCGCAACTAAATATTCCTCATAAACATAATTACGTTATCAATGAAAAATTTTTATATTTAGGTAATCTTTATCCATTAACTACTTCAAAACAAAAACAAAATTTAACATTCGATGGTCACTCATTCAGAAATAGTGAAGCTGGTAAGAGCGATTTCCTTAAGTGGTACAAAAAAGAATTTACCAATATAGCTGTACCTAGGTTGTATTATTATGCCGAAACATACCAACTTGAGTTCAACCAAGTAAGAGTGAAGGCGCAAAAAACACTATGGGGTTCTTGCAGTAGTAAAAACAATATTAACCTGAACTATCTCTTAATGATGGCGCCAATGTCAGTCATCGACTACGTAATTGTGCATGAACTATCGCATACAGTGCACAAAAACCATTCTCTCAAGTTTTGGAATTTAGTTTCTTATATTTTTCCAGATTACAAAGCAAGCATATACTGGCTGAAAGAAAACGGTTACAAACTTCACAGATTGTAATAATTAACTGCCCTCGAACTTATCAACAGCCTCTTCCATGGCCTCTTTTAAACTACCAATTTCAGCCATCTCAACGATAATATCGCCACCGCCTACTAGTTCTGAGTTGAAGTAAATTTGTGGGAATGTTGGCCAGTCTGCAAATGCAGGCAGGTTTTGAAACACCTCTTGGTCTTCAAATATATTTACAAAAGCGAATTCAACTCCAGTTGATGCTAATGTTTGTGCAGCTCTAGCAGAAAAGCCACACTGCGGAAATTGCGGTGTACCCTTCATATATAAAACTATAGGTGCACTGTCTACTTGTTGCTGAATTCTGTCCATCACTTCCATGATTATTACTCCAATTTATTGTCTATTTAATACCCGAGCATTTTACTCGTTAATTTTTTTATATGCAATAATACTAGTACTTAATAGCCTGAGATATCGTATATTTTTGTCCCTGCTTTATCTTAGAGTAGTTACCAAAAACAGATTTAAAGTTATTTTTTATAAATTCCCTTAATCCGTTTATTGTTACGAATGTAATCTTCCCCCCGGGCTTGAGTGTGTCGTATGCGTCGTACAGAATAATACTGAGTTGCTCCCTTCCAACCTTAGCTGGGACATTAGATAATATTTGATCAAAGTATTCTTTTTTATCAACACTTGCAAACGCATCTGACAAGTACGACTTAGTATTATTAATATTGTTTAGTTTGGCATTAATGTTAGACATCTCAATAGCAACAAAATCTTTATCTACCATGTGAACTTCGCCATCTGGACAGCTCTTAGCAACCGCTAAACCTATAGGTCCATACCCACAACCCAAGTCTAGGCACTTATCGGTTGAATTAACGTCAAGGTGCTTCATAAAAAGTAAAGTTCCCTCATCTATAGTACGCGGACTAAACAACCCCCACCTTGTTTTAAGGGTTAAATCGTGGCCCAATAAATTGGTCTCAATGATTAGATCTTGTTTCAGTTTGTCAATATCATTTCTTAAATACATGCCAACCACTAACTTAATTAATGTCAGTTTTATTTTTCGCTTTTTTAGTAATAATTTGGCTTGCTAGATCTCCAATATGTTCTTCCCCTCTAGACTTTGCAAGTTTAATTTGTTTCTCTCTTTCTCTATACCTTGATAACTGTAATTCACTCTTGGAGCCAAAACATCTTGGACATGAGGCACCCTTCTCGTAATGTGGATGAGATTTATCTTCTTCTGTTATTGGGTAACGACAAGCATGGCACTGGTCATACCTACCCAATTCAAGGTTATGTTTCACTGCTACACGATCGTCAAAAACAAAGCACTCGCCATGCCATAGACTCTCACTTTCATCAATCTCTTCTAAATATTTTAATATACCGCCATGCAGATGATAAACGCTATCAAACCCTTGAGACTTTAAATAAGCGGTTGATTTCTCACAGCGAATTCCACCCGTACAAAACATTGCTATCTTTTTACCGCGATACTGCTCTAAATTATTTTGAGTGTACTCTGGAAACTCTCTGAAAGCTTCAGTATTTGGATTAATTGCACCTTCGAAGCTTCCTATTTCGAATTCATAGTTATTACGTGTATCAATTAGTACCACATCTGGATCACTTATTAATTCATTCCATTCATCGGGTGATACATATGTACCTACAGAGGTTAGAGGGTCTATATTGGAAACTCCTAGTGTTACAATTTCCTTTTTAAGTTTTACTTTTAATCGCTTGAATGGAGTAGCGTCACTGTAAGAAAATTTACACTCTAAATTACAAAATCTAGTGTCACTTTCAAGGTATTTTAGCACTTTATCAATTGAACTCTGAGACCCGGAAATGGTTCCATTGATGCCTTCTATGGCTAACAAAATTGTACCCTTTACATCGAGTAAAGCCATCAATTCACGTAATTTTAGCTGAATATCTTCAAAATCATCAAGACGAACGAACTTATAAAGTGCACAAATAGTAAACATAAATTATTTAAAAGTAAAATTGATTTATTTTACTGTAAGACATTATTAACAATTGCATAATAGGTTTAAATTTAAATAGCAACATTAATACAAATTAAGTCTACTAACATAAGCAGTATAATGCACTAGTTTAATTAATTCATTTTGTGCATGCTAGATAAGATTCACTCACCTGCCGATATAAAAAATCTTGAAATAGATAAATTGAAAGATTTAGCGCATGAAATTCGTGAATATTTAATTGACAATATAAAAAAAACTGGCGGACATCTTGCGCCCAACCTAGGAACTGTAGAACTAACTATTGCAATGCATTATGTGTTTGATACGCCTAATGATAGTCTAGTTTTTGATGTTGGGCACCAGTCATATACACATAAAATTCTTACTGGCAGAAAAGACAAAATGCACACCCTCAGACAGAAAGGTGGGCTATCAGGCTTTACTAAAATTTCTGAAAGTGAGCATGACGCTTTCGGAGCAGGACACTCTAGCACCTCAATCAGTAGCGCACTTGGAATTGCTATAGCAAATAAAATTCAAGGCAAACCACATAAATCTATAGCTATCATTGGTGATGGTGCATTAACTGGTGGTATGTCTTTTGAGGCCCTCAACCATGCCGGAGATAGTGATGTAGATTTATTGATTATCTTGAACGATAACGATATGAGTATTTCCAAAAATGTTGGAGCTATGAGTAAATACTTAACTAGACTAATGTCTGGAAAGGTGTATTCAACCATGAAATCAAAATCTTTGGGATTCTTAAAAAGGATGCCGCTGTTACATGAATTTGCAAAAAGGTCTGAGGAGCATCTAAAAGGAATGATACTTCCTGGGACACTATTTGAAGAACTTAATATTAACTATTTCGGCCCAATTGATGGGCATGATATATCCGCTTTAATAAAAACATTACAGAACTTAAAAGACCATAATCACCCAAGAATACTGCACGTTATAACTAAAAAAGGTCAAGGACTTGAGGTTGCTGAAAATGACCCGCAAAAGTTTCACGGTATAGCTCCACATTCTACTAACTCAACACCTACTCCAAGTTATAGCAAAGTGTTCGGAGACTGGCTTATAAATAAGGCCTCTAATGACAAAGAATTAATGGCAATAACGCCGGCCATGAGTGCAGGATCCGGGATGATTGAATTTGAACAAAAATACCCTGAACAGTGCTTTGATGTTGGTATTGCTGAGCAGCACGCGGTAACCTTTGCTGGTGGACTTGCAGTAAAAGGTTTGAAGCCAGTTGTTGCGATATACTCAACCTTTCTGCAGAGAGGGTATGACCAATTAATTCACGACATTGCATTACAAAATCTAAATGTAGTTTTTGCGATAGACCGTGCAGGAGTTGTTGGTGCTGACGGAGCTACTCATTCAGGTAGTTTTGATCTCAGTTTCCTTAGATGCATTCCGAATTTAATAGTTATGGCGCCTAGCGATGCTGAAGAAATGTACAAAATGTTAAACACTGCATTTATAACTGATGGACCTGTATGTGTTCGCTACCCTAGAAGTCAATCTGAAAAAACAGATTACATAAGTGATGACACTATCCCTATTGGTAAGGCTAAAATTATAATGAACGGAAACAAGAACGCAATACTTTCATTCGGTACAACACTTAAACAGTCCTTACTAGCAGCGCAACATTTAAATGCAACTCTTATTGATATGAGATTTATTAAACCCCTAGATGAAGCGCTCATCATTGAACTTTCAAAAACTCATGAAAGATTTATTTCTATCGAAGACAACACAATCAAGGGTGGTGCAGGTAGTGCAATAAGCGAACTACTACATGCAAAAAATATACAAACACCATTAAGCATTCTTGGACTGCCTGATCAATTCAGTGAACAGGCCTCCCAAGATGAGCTGTATGATCTATACGGACTCAACTCAGAGAATATTATTAAAGTTGCTGAGAAATGAAAAAAATTCTAAAAAGACTTAGCCCTAAAGCGGCAGAAATCAGAGGCCATAAAAATTTAGGTTGGCTTTCAGAGCACTTGCACGATCCTAGCCTTTGGAATTTTAATAGGCGTTCTATTTCGAAAGCTTTTGCTGTTGGATTGTTCTGCACATTCATACCAATACCCTTCCAGATGGTATTGGCAGCGCCTGCAGCAATAATTTTTTCAGCCAACTTACCGATATCTATAGCATTGGTATGGATTAGTAACCCATTCACAATGCCTTTTATTTTTTATGCTGCCTACAAATTAGGGGCATGGATACTAAGCACTCCAGTAGAAAAAAACTTTATTCAGTCAATTGAATATGTTCAGCAATCCTCTGGCAATATTACTGAGATGATGAACAGAGTAGTAGAGGTGTTTGGCAATATTTGGCAACCATTCTTACTAGGAAACCTGATCTTTTCAGTGGTAAGCTCTATACTTGGTTATTGGATTATTCTATTAATTTATCAATACAGGCGTAACAAAAGAAAGATCAGGAATTACTGACCCTGTCTCTAATTTGTTTCTCTAGTTCGTCTACTAAGGATTTATTGTCAACCTTTGAATGAGTCTTGCCATTAATATAAAGCAAATTCGGCCTACCACCGGTTAAGCCGACAGATACCTCTTTTGCCTCTCCAGGGCCATTAACAACACACCCAATAACTGCAACATCAATGGGATCTGTTATATCTTCTAATCTAGATTCGAGCTCATTAACAACACCAATTACATCAAAATTCTGCCTAGAACATGACGGGCAAGCTATCAAATTAACTCCTTTTTTACGTAAATTTAGTGACTTTAATATATCAAAACCAACCTTAACTTCGTCCACAGGGTCCGATGCCAATGAGACACGAATTGTATCACCTATACCCTCACTGAGTAGCATACCCAAACCGATAGAAGACTTAACAGCTCCAGAACGAAATGAGCCTGCCTCAGTTATACCTAAGTGAAGAGGATTGTCTATCTGTGTAGCTAACTGCCTGTATGCAAAAACGGTCATGAAAACTTCTGAAGCCTTCAAAGATATTTTGTAGTTATGAAAGTTCAACCTATTTAATATATCTATATGTCTGAACGCAGATTCGACCATGGCTTCTGGCGTAGGCTCGGTGTACTTTTTCTGCAAATCTTTCTCTAAAGATCCTGCATTTACCCCTACCCTAATCGGAATATTATTGTCTATAGCTGATGCAACAACTTCCCGCACACGTTCCTCTCTACCAATATTGCCTGGATTAATACGCAAACAGTCAGCGCCATACTTTGCCGCCAAAAGTGCAATCTTATAATCAAAATGTATATCTGCTATAAGAGGTATATTGGTTTGCTCTTTAATAAGCTTGAAAGACTCTGCAGCCTCAATTGTTGGGATAGACACTCTTACTAAGTCTGCACCAGCTTTGGAAATTGCATTTATCTGCTGAACTGTAGATTTAACATCGCAAGTATCTGTATTTGTCATGCTTTGGACTGAAATCGGTGCACCGCCCCCTATAGCAACATCGCCAATAAATATCTGTTTTGACTTTCTTCTAGTAATTGTATGGATTGGTTTCATGAATGCTCATTTTACTCGGGATCATTAGTTGTCTTGGCTCAGTAGCAGTTCGTCTAACTGTTCTATTTCATATATTGGCTGCTGCTGAGGGGATATAGTTACAGATTTAGCTACATCTGTACTAAGATTTGTTGATATTTGTTGTGGTTCACTAATTATTATCAGCTCAGGCATATTTTTTTTGGTGGCCTTCTCCGTAGTCAATACCCAATAAGCAACTAGAGATACAAAGATCAGCATGATGATGATTAGCAAAGTCGACTTCCTCTTTGCTTTTCTACGGTGTGGATAGTAATCAATTCCGTACATTAACCTTTATAGTCCTTTTGCTTTTATCTACTACCTTACCTGCAAGTTGTCCGCACGCCGCATCCACATCTTCGCCCCGAGTACGCCTTGTCATTGTGCGTATACCAGATTTGTATAAAATATCCTGAAATTGATTTATTGTAGACACTTTAGATGTTTTATACTGAGTATTTTCGAATGTATTGAATGGTATTAAGTTAACTTTAACGGACATTCCTTTTAATAATTTTACTAATTTATTGGCATGATCTGCAGTATCGTTTACACCATCCAGCATCACATATTCAATCAGTATGTGGCGCTGTTGATCTCCTGACCTAAGGTAGTTTTGACATGCACCTAGTAGCTCTTTTATTGGATATTTTTTATTAATTGGCACTAACACATCTCTCAGGTCGTCGCTAGGAGCGTGCAGAGATATTGCTAAACTTACTTTAGTCTTTTGTGCCATTCTAATTAGAGCGGGGACAACTCCAGAAGTAGATATTGTCACCTTACGCCTTGAAAGACCAAAGGCCATGTCATCTAGCAAAAGGTCGCATGAATCATACACGGACTTTTCGTTCAATAGTGGCTCACCCATGCCCATAAATACAACATTAGATATGTGTTTATTTTTACCACTAAGATATATATTGGCCATCAATACCTGCCCAATAATCTCATCTGTAGTTAGATTACGGTTAAACCCTTGCATACCAGTTGAACAAAATGTACAAGCCAATGCACACCCTACCTGTGAAGATATGCATAGAGTTCCTCTATCGCTTTCTGGTATATATACCATCTCAATTTGGTTGTTATTACCTAAATCTAATAGCCACTTAATGACTCCATCTATGGAACAAATTTGATTAGAAGGTTCGGGCAGATCAAGGCACGCTATTTCACAAAGGTGGTCCCTTAACTCCTTGCTAAGATTGAGCATTTCATTGAAATTTAGTACATGTTTATGGTAAACCCATTGCATAAGCTGCTTAGTGCGATATGGCTTTTCCCCAAGTTTATAGAAAAAATCATTTAGCTGCGCTTGTGTTAAGCTTAGAAGGTTTTGTTTTTTCTGCATTTAAAGTATCATAAACTAAAACAGCGCAGGGTAACCGCGCTGTTTGTAATATAACATAATAATATTATCTAGTTCTTGGGCAAACTCCATCACTGCCAAAGAAGTACTCAATCTCAATTGCAGCATTCTCAATAGAGTCCGAACCATGCACTGCATTTTCATCTAATGAGTCTGCAAAATCAGCACGTATCGTACCAGATTCAGCATCCTTAGGGTTAGTGGCACCCATAATTTCACGATGCTTAGATACAGCATTTTCAGCTTCCAGCACTTGCACTATAACGGGTCCAGAAGTCATAAACTCAACAAGGTCATTATAAAATGGGCGCTCCTTATGTACAGCATAAAAACCACCAGCTAAATCGGCATCTAAATGTAGCATTTTAGCAGCAACAATTTTAAATCCTGCTTTCTCAAAACGAGAATAAATTTGACCAATAACATTTTTTGCAACTGCATCAGGCTTAATGATTGAAAGTGTACGTTCCATTGGTGTATCTCCACGATAATAAATAAAGCGAGTATTTTAACATAAGGAAAATGTTGAGCTACAAAATACTAATGGTATTTATAAATTAGTGGTGATAAAAAAAAGGCGCCTATAGCGCCTTTATTTAAAGAAGTTAGTTAGTTAATTAACTATTAACAGCTTCTTTTAGTGCTTTTCCAGCTTTAAATGCTGCCACTTTTGATGCTGATATTTGAATCGCTGCACCAGTTTGCGGGTTACGACCAGTGCGCGCTGCACGGTCCCTAACTACAAAACTTCCGAATCCTGTCAATTGCACACCATCGCCACTCGCCATAGCGCCTGTTATCGCATCGGTAGTTGCATTAAGAGCTCTACCAGCATCTGCTTTAGAAAGGTTGGCTGCTGATGCTATCGCATCGATTAACTCTGATTTATTCATTGTTTTCTCCTCTGTGTTTTAAAAAATTATATGTCAAATATTAAAGGTAGTTTTTAAGGAGGTGATAGCATAAAACTTATATAAAACTTAGTGTCAACCTCCAACGTTCGACAAATGTAATTATAAGGAATATGTCAACTTAAAGTAGACTAATTTTAAAAATAATATTTTTGAATAATCAAAACTGAGTAATTCATTACGTCTTGCTTTGTTTGTCACTATCTATTTTCATTTTTTAGGGTTCTTTGCTTGTCTCTATCCCAATCCCTCTGTTTAATATCTTGACGCTTATCGTGCATTTTTTTTCCTTTAGCTACCCCTATTTCGAGCTTAACTTTTCCTCTAGCCCAGTACAACTTCAGCGGGACGACGGTTGCCCCTTTCTGGTTGACTTTATCGCTAATTCGATTTATTTCTAACTTGTTAAGAAGTAATTTACGCAACCTAGTTGGGTCTGCATTAACATGACTTGAGGCGCTCTTTAGGGGGGAGAAGTGTGCTCCAAACAAAAACATCTCTTTATTTTTTAAGATTACATAGCTCTCCTTAATCTGCGCCTTACCTTCTCTCAGGCTTTTCACCTCCCATCCCTCCAAAGATAATCCAGCCTCGAGCGATTGTTCGATAAAATAGTCATGCCTTGCTTTTTTATTTACAGCAATAGTGTTAGAATTATTTTTTATTTTTTTCGGTTTATTAGCCATAATGATTTTTTATATATGCATCATATTTCTAAAAGCGCAATAGTACCCTACTCCTGCAAAAAAATGTACCAGCTTGTAAACCGGGTTGACGCTTACCCGCAGTTCCTTGACTGGTGTTCTGATGCATCCATTTTAAATCAAACAGAAGTACAAGTTATTGCCTCAGTCAAGATAAACAAGGGCGCTTTTCAACAAAGCTTTACAACAATCAATACTCTAACCACAAACAAGCGTATAGATATGCACCTAAAAGAGGGCCCATTTAGTCATCTGAGCGGCTCTTGGTTGTTCATTCAACTTAGCGATAACGCATGCAGAGTAGAACTGCAATTACAGTTCAGTTTCTCCTCAAGAGTGCTAGATATTGCCATATCGCCAATATTTAGTTCGATTGCTAACTCTCAACTAGACTCCTTCATTAAGAGGGCTAAACATATTTATGGCTAGCAGGATTGTATTATTTAATAAGCCATATGGAGTATTGTGTCAGTTCAGTGGTGGCGAATTAAACTTATCTAATTTCATAAATATAAAGGATATTTACCCCGCAGGTAGGCTTGATAAAGATTCTGAAGGTTTGGTTGTTTTAACAGATGATGGTAAACTACAACACCAGATATCGCACCCAAAATTTAACAAAGAAAAAACCTATTTGGTACAGGTTGAAGGCAGAATAACAAATCAGGCTCTAAGTAATCTAAGTAATGGTGTTGATTTAAATGATGGCCTTACTAAGCCTGCCAAGGTTAATATAATTGATAAACCAGACTGGATATGGGACAGAGTTCCGCCCATACGCAAAAGAAAAAATATCCCAACCTCGTGGATTGAAATTACAATAACTGAAGGTAGAAACAGACAAGTTAGGCGTATGAGTGCTAATGTCGGTTTTCCAGCACTAAGACTTGTACGTATAAAGGTAGGTGAATGGTCTCTAGATGGTTTAAGGCAAGGAGAGTTCGAATGAACGCATTTGATATCGCCTACAGAGCGCTTATGACTCCAAAAATAAGTGATAAAATTGAGCTCACAAATAGCCTTTACCATCTTTGCCAGAGCAACAACCTGGAGTATGATCATGAGTACCATGTGCTTACTGTAAAGGAGCCTGGTCGACCACCATCACCAGAACTAGTTAGGTTTCAGAAGGTTCCTAAACGTGACAACTCAGATATTGGCATGATTAGAACCATCCATGCAATATGCCATATTGAATTTAATGCAATTAATTTAGCTCTTGATGCGGTGTATAGGTTCAGATATATGCCTGAAAAATTCTACAAAGACTGGACAAAGGTTGCATATGAAGAGGCAAAGCATTTTAGTCTAATTAGTAAATATTTGAACGAATTGAGTTATAAGTATGGTGACTTTGATGCTCATAATGGTCTCTGGGTTATGACCTTTGAGACCGGATATGACGTCCTTAGTAGAATGGCATTAGTGCCAAGAGTGCTAGAAGCAAGGGGGCTTGACGTAACTCGCAGTATTCAGAGCAGGTTTAGAGATTCAAAGTTCAATAAAATGGTGGATATACTAGATATTATTTTTAGAGATGAAATTGGTCATGTAAAAATTGGAAATTATTGGTTCCATTATCTATGCAAAGATAGAGGGTTAGAGCCACTTGGTGTCTTCGATCAGTTAATCAAAAAGCATATTGGCTCTAAATTAAGAGGGCCATTCAACATTGAAGCTAGAGAGCTGGCAGATTTTTCAAAAGCTGAGCTCGACTATCTGCAGGCTAATTAAGGCTATCCAACCAGATATCTATCTGATCTATTAGCAAATCAACTGTGCCGCCCTCTTCGTAATAGTGATCAGCACCTTTTATAGATAGCTGTTGATTCTTAGCATTCCCATCGTTCAGCAGAGATACTCTTTGTTCTGCAAGCCTTATAACACCAGGAAAATCTTTTTCACCGAACACGTCCATCACTGGTATTGCCATCTTATCTAACGGAAACTCTTTGATAATTTTTTGTTTGTAGTCTGTTGCACCAATACCAATACCTACATAAGCGGAAATTTCAGAGTCCCCATATTTATCAATATAGCTCATCGACATGTGTGCTCCGCATCCATGTGCAACTATTACTATGTTGTTAATGTCTTGATCTTTTAAAAAGTCAATTGCAGCCCTAATACGTTCATGGGCGTAAGGGAAAATTGGCACATAGTCATAGTACTTGGACTCCTTATCTAGTACCGGCATCTGTACTGCAAGTGTGTTCCACCCCCTTTCTGTCAATCCAACCCTGACTGGCTTAATGACACTTGACCAGTTAGCGTGATAGCCTCTTGAGTGTAGAACTATAATTGCGCCCTTAGAATCATCTAGTTCTGACTCTGTATAAATACTGAACACTTCTTTGTCTTCAGGAAGCTCTAGGTATTCAACGTCTCCGTCCATCACTGATTCCTCTATCTCGCTTATGATGCGATCTTCTCTATCAAAGTCTGGGGTATTCTTGGTGAACTCATTGTAGTGCTCCAACAGCATGGATGGATTATTTGTATCTACGTGATGAAGTTCTTCTGCATTTAATGCGTGCGCTAATATAAGATGTGACACACAAAAATATACAATATAACTGGATTTATTCAACATACATTTCTCTTAATTTATCTAGTGCATCTTGTGCATCAGGGTGTTTATTGTTATTGGCAATTGTAAACCAGTAGTACGCCTTTTGTATATCGTTTAGCTCTAAGTACAGTGAAGCTAAATTAAATTGTGCATATTCATCATTCTGTTTCGCGGCAACCAACCACCAATCCAGTGCCATTTTCTTATTCGTTAACACTCCTGTGCCCAAGTAATATAGCATAGCAATCTCACTCTGTGCATATGAGAGCCCTTGTTTTGCTGATTTCTCGAACCAATAGAATGCCTTTTGTGGATTTTTTTCAGCGCCTAGACCATGAAGATAGCTTAAACCAATATTGTTCTGTGCAGCAGCGTTACCAGCATCTGCAGACCTTATCATCCACTTAAATGCTTCATCATTTTTGCCTTGCTGGGAATACTCGTAACCAATCCTGTACCAACGATCGCTAAGAGTTTCAGCGTAAACAGGATGGCTTAAATAAACAAAAAGGGATGCTAATAGCATCCCCTTTATGTAATTGAAATTAATCAATTATCTACCAATAGTAGTTAGGCCTAGTGACTGCCATGAGTTCATACCACCACGATAGTACTTAAGCTTACTAGCAGGATAACCAATCTGTAGTAATGCTCTGATAGCTGCAGGTGATTGACCACACCACAGACCGTTACAGAACAAGTACAACGTCTTAGCGCCAGAAAAGTCTAGAACGCCATCCATATCAGCAACACCAAACTGATCAGTCAAGATCTCAACAACAGCCATAGGATCTTTAGCTAAAGCTCCAGAGTTGATTGTGTTGAATGGAATGTTAACTGAGTGTGGAATTGTTCCACCCTTAGCAGCTGTATTCCAAACCGGAGTACGAGCATCAATTACCATCACTGAAGTGTCACCACCAGCAACATCACGTGCTGCATGGATAACGTCTAATTCAGTTACAGTGTCAACCGGTGCCGGAGCAAACGGGTGAGTTGGCTGAATACAGAACGGCGGACATTTACGTGAAGTCTTTGTGAATGCCGAATGTATTGTATTGCCATTCCATGCGTTACGAGAAATACCAGCAACCTCTAGAACACCAGAAACTATACCTACTGGCTTACTAGAAGCGACTCTGTGTGCATGAACTGCAGCATCAGTAGAACCAATGTTCCAGTTATGTGTGCCAGACATCGCGTCTCCAGCATTAGCTCCAGTAAATGCAAACATTGTAGTAACTATAAAAATAATTTTTTTCATAATAATCTCCAAAATATAAGGAGTGCCTAGGCACTCCTTAACAATGTTTTATCTGCCAATTGTAGATAGACCTAGTGACTGCCACGAGTTCATACCACCACGGTAGTACTTAAGCTTGCTTTCAGGGTAACCAATCTGTAGTAATGCTCTGATAGCTGCAGGTGATTGACCACACCACAGACCGTTACAGAACAAGTACAACGTCTTAGCACCAGAAAAGTCTAGAACGCCATCCATATCAGCAACACCAAACTGATCAGTCAAGATCTCAACAACAGCCATAGGATCTTTAGCTAAAGCTCCAGAGTTGATTGTGTTGAATGGAATGTTAACTGAGTGTGGAATTGTTCCACCCTTAGCAGCTGTATTCCAAACCGGAGTACGAGCATCAATTACCATCACTGAAGTGTCACCACCAGCAACATCACGTGCTGCATGGATAACGTCTAATTCAGTTACAGTGTCAACCGATGCTGGTGCAAACGGGTGAGTTGGCTGAATACAGAATGGCGGACATTTACGCGAAGTCTTGGTAAATGCTGCGTGTATAGTATTTGCATTGTCTTGGTTTCTAGATATACCCGCAACTTCCATAACGCCAGATACAATGCCGACTGGTGCAGCAACAACTGTCGCTGATGAAACAAGCGCTACAGCTGCAGCACTCAAAACTAAAGAATTAAATTTCATAATTTTACCTCTATTTATTATTATTTTTGAAGCTCCCCCGGAGCCCCTTCATATTTGCAGTGACCTTATGTTCACTGAAAATTCTTTGTTGTTGTATGTCTTTTTGAATATATGTTGATAAAAAGACAGTGCAACGAAATTATTATTAATCGCAGCTAGGCTCTTCCTCTAGGTTGTGCTGAGCATAAAAATCCATAACGCACATTTGTGCTTCATTCTCATCATCTATCTCAGAGCATAAGTCTTTGGCGCCATCGCGTACCAATTGCATCTGCTCTTCTGTTGGGTCATCGCTCAGAACGGGATCGATTCCATGAGATATTCCGCTCAAGCTGTAAACACTGCTTAATAAGAATGTAAGTAAAACTAATATTTTTTTCATAAATTCCCCCGAAAATTATATGTTATGCAAGATTATCCATACAAGTTATAAGTTTACAATAACCCTAATTCCATATGAAAACATACCCATAAAGAGATACACTAGCGGATATTAGCTATGTAAGTAATAGAAATATAACCCTATGAAAGATAAATATACCTTGGGAAAGCTACTCGTGGGTGTCCATTGCCTGATTAGCGAGTTCATCCGCCATATCGTTTCCTTCATCCCCGCTATGCCCCTTAACCCAATGCCATTCAACATTGTGATCTTGATTTAGTTTATCAAGT
>Ga0315334_10000264_pt1 | contig 32541 bp, 60 predicted proteins | sample M150034915metaG_FD_205555 | JGI IMG/M metagenome (GOLD analysis project Ga0315334, IMG submission 205555) | Ammonia-oxidizing marine archaeal communities from Monterey Bay, California, United States - M1 500m 34915 | ecosystem: Environmental > Aquatic > Marine > Intertidal zone | place: USA... | reverse complement strand
TGACTGGCGCTTCTTCCAACGTCCCCGTCTGAAACTTCGCCTTCACTCTCTCGACTGCCTCGGGACTCATCCCCCCTTGGATCTTCAGTCCTCCGAACTTCGCCGCCAACGCATCAACCACATCTCGATGATGCGCCGCCACCACCACCTTCTCCCCATCTTCGATTGCCGTTTCCACCCACTCAACAACAGCAGGCAACTTCGCCATCGCAGCCAAACGCTTCAGAACTGCCAACCTCACCAAATGTTCACTCGCCTCAGCCCGAAACCTTGCCCGAACTGCCGCCGATCTGGGTGATTGCCCCAACTCCTCCGCAATCTCGGCCGCCCGGTTCGCCACAAACTCAACGATGTCCTCCTCCGCCTTCCGATAGTCCCGCATCACCTTCGCATCCGGGTCGATCAGCCACTCGGCGTGACGAATCGGTGGCAACTCTGGCATCACCTCGGGTTTAGTCCGCCGAATGTAGCAAGTTGCCCGCAGTCGGTCGTTGAGTTCCTCCAAGTTAGAAGATCCTTCGAAGTGCCAATGACCGAACCTGTCTCGAAACGCATTGCAATATCGTTTGTAGAAACCCCACTTCCCTCCAAACTCTTTCAGTTTCCCGATCAGGTTGAGTTGATTGGCGTACTCTGCGGGACGGTTCGTGATCGGAGTTCCGGTGAGGCAGAGCACGAGTCCACCTTCGACGCATGTCTTTGCAATCTGAACGGCGGCCCGACTTCGTTGTGCCTCCGGGTTCTTCACATATTGCGACTCGTCGAATACATACGAATGGAAATCTATCAGTTGACTTTTCCAGTGGTGTATGTTAGAGTAGCCAATAAGAAGGTAGTCGGCCTGTGTCTCGGGCCACGCCTTTCGGTCTTTGACCATGTTGACTGTTCGATGCGGGAAGAACTTCTCAATCTCCGCCTTCCAGTTCAGCAACAGCAATGGCGGACACACCACCAATGCCGGAAACGCCGGATTCCCCTGTGCCGCTGACCATTCGATTGACGCCAGCGCCTCAAGCGTTTTACCCAACCCCATTCCGTCAGCGATGAAGCATTTCTTCTTCTCGGTTGCATACGCAACTCCGGCTCGTTGATACCCCAGCAACTCGCCGACAAGCCCCGGCACCTCGATGTCTGCATCTAACGATCGCGATCGTGCGATTGCCTGATTCCGTGCAGTCACGACCTCATCTCGCAAAGCAATCAGGTTGCCTTCCACCGGCAATCCGAACTCCTCCGCCCACAACACCACCTCACCCAGACTTGACATCGGTGCCCGCCACCCCTTTCGATCTGTGTCCCACACCACGCCAGCGATTTGTTTGACTGAAGTAATCTTTACCGGATCGTAGGCGAAGCGAATCAGCAGCAGATTGCTGTCCTCCTCCACGCCTTCCTTGCCCCCCGGATGTTGAGGCAGTTCGAGTACCTTGACCTCGGGGTCAACGTGATAGTTCCAAGCCGCCGCATATTCCAACACCTCCGGCAAACTCGTGACTGGCACACGCCAAACTTTTGCCAGCCGATCCCAACGAGCACCCGCCACCTTCTTGATGGCCGCCACTTCCGACGCATCGTATGGAGACATGACCGCCAGATGATCATCGGCGAGGAGAACTTGCTTGTCACTCACGGGACTCGCTGCCGTCCCAAAACTCCATCTCGCTGTCGAGGGCCAGTTCGATCAGGCGGCTATGCACCACATAACCATATTCCATTGTGAACTCCCCCATCTCGTCGATCATCGCCAACCGACAAACCTCTGCCACCTCTGCGTTCGACCAATGGGCCGGAACCCGTAACGCCGCCTGCATGTATACGAGCCGATACCCGTATTCGCCAAAGGTCGTGTCCGTCATGTTATTCGTCCAGTTCCGCCTCAGTCGGATTGTGCAGTAGCACGAACCGGGCGTCAGCAGGGATGATCGCCGACAACGACCGGAGCGTGTGATGCAGTTCTTGGTTGCTGTCCAACCAATGCACCCAGAAGCACGCATCGGCCAAGTAATCATAAGCGGGGACATATTTTTCTCGGGCCATGTTGACATACAATACTCTTTGAGATAGATTATTGTCAACACCAGAGACAGGAGACTCCCATGTCACACGAACTCGAAGTCAAAGACGGCGAAGCCTCCTTCGCCTATCGCAGAGAAGGCGGTGCCCCTTGGCATCGACTCGGCAAAGCAGTCGAAGGGCACCAAACCCCAGACGAAATGCTCCGGCTAGCGAAAGCCGACTATCAGGTCGCCTTGCTGCCCGTGCTCTTCGAAAGCGACGGCGTCATCCGTGAAATGGAAGGACGCTACATCACCGCCCGGATCAACGACGACGGGACTGTCGTACCGTTCGAAACGGTGAAGGACCGCTATCACGTCGTGCAGAACAGCACCGTTCTCGACAAAGCAATCAACGTGGTTGGCGCATCCAAGGGTGACGCCATCATGGATACCGCCGGAGTGCTCAACGATGGCAAGCAGTTCTTCGCAACCATCGACCTCGGCACTCTGATCATCGACCCGATGGGTGTCCACGACAAGTTGAGCCGCTACCTCGTCGTATCGACCAGCCACGATGGAACGCAACCGATCACCTACGCCTGTACCGACATCCGTGCCGTTTGCGCAAACACGGTCAGATTCGGACTCCAGACAGCACGATCCGTGTTCACCGCACGACACACCGCCAACGTAGAGACTGCGCTGACGGAAGCCAATCAGGTCTTGGGTATTTCGGACGACTGGGCACGAGAGTTCAAGAAGTGTGCCGAGCAGATGCTGGCGATTCCAGTGCCACCCGGCAGCAACAAGATCGACACCGTGTTGAACGCAGTTTGGCCGATCCAGAATATCGACACCGACCGCAAGCGGGAGAACCGGGACGAGATACTCACGAAGGTTCGGCAACTGTACGGCAACCCTCGCAACGCCGGAGGTTACGGCTACAACGGATGGACGCTCTACAACTCCGTTGTCGAATACTTCGATCATCATTGGTCGGATGATGCAGATAAGAACGCCATCCGCTCCATGACGATTGGCAACAAATCCTACGTTTCCAAGTTGAAGGCGCAGGACGCGGTACTGTCACTTGCGTGAAGTTCAACTGCGAGTTCTGTGGCGAGCCAGTTAGCGACGTAGACGACAGCGCCTACAGGCGAGTCGTTGGCTGGGTCGGGAAAACCAAGACGATCATGCTGGCTTCCGCTGCTACGGGCTGGGCACACAAGATTTGCCTAGACGTAGAGCGGTTACGCCACAAAAAGAAGCAAGACGAATCTTTGTTCTAGTTGACTTTGTCACACCATCTTGCTACACTGATGTCAACACGTCACAGCGTGTATAAACAGGCACTTAGGCTGTGAGCGGCACGATCGCGATCGTGCGTGGCATCGGGTTCCACGTCGTTGTAGAGGCGTGGGTGCTTGGCTACAACCGAGGATACGTACAAGACCTAAAGCACGGAGTGCATGGTGGTTGTGCGTAAACCCGTGTAAGTCCCTTTGAGATAGATTCGAGTCGGTTATCGGACACGAGCGCAGGTACTTGCGGATCGTGGCTGACATCGACCATCGTTGGCAAGGCTACGCAGCAAGATCGCAGGAATCACCTGCGGTCACGAAAGGGCGCAAGCGCACGATGGAAGTGGCAGATGTGGGTTCGAATCCCACCTATCTCGCCAAGAGTTATATCCGGGCTACAGTTATGTTATGCAAGACACGAAGATTGGGTTGCCCAAAACCTTTCTTCAACTCATGGCCGCCGCCGCTGTTGGCATTGGCCTGTCCTCAATCTCAAATCCGTGGGGCTGGTACGCGTGGTGGGTGTTCCTCTTTGTCGTTGATGAGTTCTCCTCGCTTAGTCCCGAGGTAAACTAAGCATGAGTGGAAAGGTGATGCAATGCAACAAACCATTCATGGACGCCCAATGAGCATTCCCGATGCTCAAGATCAGTTCTTGACATTCATCGACTACAACCATCTTCTGTCTGAACAGACAGGTTCCAACTACTACAACTTTGCCTACCGTTTGGATACTTGGCAGATTTGGCCGATCTGCAAGGGCGAGCACCCGGAACCCAATGAAGAAGGATACCCATGTGCCAATCCGGGTATTTATGCCACCATCGACTCCATTGACGACGGCGATGGTGAGCCGTTTGTTGCGATGCTTGGTCCCTTCGAACTAATGCGAGGTGACGACATCGAATGGCTGTACCGAACAATGACTAAGTCGATCGCTTCGATTATGCAGTTCTCGATGATCCACATTCATTTGTTGGGGTATCCGTGCCACGAGGAGTGTGGGTGCAACCTTGCGTCAATCGAGGCTTAGCCTGATGTCCGCCGGGACTCACCGGGCTTGGACGATTTCTGATCATGTGCGTGAGATGCACGAGGGCGGAACCCGGATCGACCTGATTTGCTTCGCTTTGAATCTCCGGCGTGAAACCGTTGAGCGATGGATCTCCCAAAAAACAAAGACCCCGCCGGGTTCCCAAGATGGTTGCCGGGCGAGGTCTTTGTAAGCAACAAGGGACGGGAATCGAACCCGCACACACGGCACGCCGTGATGTCCATGGCCCCGTGTTCGACTGGCGTGCCAGTTGGGGGCTTCCCTTGCAAAGACAAGTGTAGCACAAGGGTGTGACAGTGTCAAGGATTTGTTGGCATTGAGGTGAATCCAGTCGCTTCGAACGGCCACTGCTCACCTCGCTTCAACCCAGTCGGCCACTCCCGTTCATCACGCATCCCCCGATAATGCCTCACTTCCACCAACCCCGGCGCAGTCGGATCAGGATGCAAAGCAATCCCGAACTCGGACCACCTCGACCACACCGCTGAGCCGAAGGGCCGCAAGTCCCGATGGCTGCCGGACCCAAGAGGAGCGTGATGTTCAAGCCACAGCGCACAGTTGTACTCGGACCTGATCATGTCAAGGAACTTTGCCACCTCAACTGAAATAGATTCAGCCGTCCGGCCGCCCGGATCGATGAACGACTTGTAGATCGGGCCAAGAAGCACGAGGTCGGGACGTATCGACTCAACGTATTCGACGATGAGTGCTCGATCCGGGGCAGCGAGCAGGTTGACGCCGTCCGGCTTGATCACGAGATGTGCGTCAACTTCTTGCGACTTCTTGAACATCTTGATCGAATGGTGGATTTTGCGTGAGGTTCGGCGGATGATTCGCTCGGGGTTTTCGAAATCGAACATCAACGTGCGGATGGGTGGCATCGCATCCCGCTTGAATGGGTGAATGCCAGCAGCCGACATGAGGGCGACCTGCCTTGCAAGGACGGTTTTGCCCACACCTTCGGCCGCCACCACGATCACACGTTCTTGTCGTTCCAGCAAGTTTGGAATCAGCCAGTCGTAAGCGTCGTCGGCATCTTCCTTCAGGAACGATGACCAATGAACCAGCCTTCCCCTGTCTGCATCATCAGGAATGTTCCGGGCTTCAAGCAGCATCTGGGCTTTGCGGAACTTCGCCTCGACATCCCCATCGAGTCCCGCCAGTTCCTGATAGAACTCCTCGAACGCGTCTTGAGGAGAATCATCGTCGAGTGGCACGAGGTCGGCGAGTTCTCCGCCTTTCCCCAGCAGATCAGCAACATCTTTGCTGTGCTTCGGCGGCCGAACCACCTTGACTTTTGCTTCGACCTTCGTTAGTTCTTCAGCAACATGACGAGCATGGATCTCGCCCGGCTCATCATTGTCTGCGCAAACAACAACTTTCGCTCCAGCAAGTGTTTGAGTGTGAAGGTCAGTCCACTTCCGTTGACCGGGTCCGCCAGCGCCACCCGGATTACAAGTTGCCGTACAACCCAGACGTTCGAGAGCATGAACATCCTTTTCCCCCTCAACCACAAAGATGATCTCATCGTTACTCTTCGCGGCGAGCACCTGAGGTAGGCGGTACAGCGGCTTCGGGACTCCTTGGGTGCTGTACGTCCAGCCACCCCCTTCGTCCGGGCGACGTTGAGTGAACGTCTTCTTTCCGTTCTCATCTACAAAACGTTGGACTTGGAAGATCAGGTTTCCATCTGCATCCTGATAGTCATAGTCTTCGACATGTCTACGCTTCGGCTTCGACTTCTGTGTTTCTTGCTTCGTGGGGAACAGATCCGCCATTGTCAAGTTGAGCGAATCCAATATCTCATCGATGTTGCATGGATTGCCACGATGGCAGTTGAGCAGAACACGGTCTTCGTTGCCCAAACCAACAGTCAGAGTCGGGTTATTGTCATCATCCCTGCAAGGGCAGCAGGCTTGCCATCCGCTGCCAGTCTTGCTGACCTTCCTCAGTTTGCCAAGGATGACTTCGACTTCAGGTGTTGTCATGGCCGAGTTCATACAGTTGGTGTTCCCACTCCTGCCGATCCACTTCGTAGGTCTTGAGGAACAACTCGCGATCGTTGTTGGTCCGCAGCGCCGTGACCATTCCGCCGAACTTCTTCATCGTCGAGGCCACCACCTCGTGAACCTTCGGCGGGGCTAGCCCGGACTCGACGGCCTCGATGCTCGTGCGCAGTTGCTGCCACGCTTCGGCTGGCGGAGGAGCAGGATCTTCGACACTTCCATCGATTACTCCTCGCCGAACTTGACCAACTCTCGGCATCCAAGGCTGATCAGTCACGATGATTCGATCAATGGCAGCAATAACATCAGAAAGATTGAGGTCTTGCAAGTACCTGTGCCAAACAACACATCGCTCATCGAAACTCGGACCTTGCGTCGGCTGCGACCAGTTAGTCGCCAAAACCTTCACGGCCTTCCGGGTTTCTTCTGGGTTCACGAGTCCCGCATCCACGTTTCAAAGTCTTCGGCTGTGCTCTTCACTTCGGCAGCATAAGTTGCGAACATCTCGATGTGCTTCTCATCTCGAAGGATCAGTTCGAGGTCGTCATATTTCTTCCCTTGCGGGTTGCCGCCCATGTGCCACGAAGAATACTGCACTCCTTCGATGGCCTGAAGGCAAGTATCTAGGTCGTAATCCTTCAGCGCCTTGGCGATTCGCTTGCGTCGTTTATCCGTCAACTTGGGTTTCGGCCCACGAGTTGGTGTTCTGCATGTGAGCACCCAATGGGCAAATACCTGAAGGATCTCATCTGCATCAGGTTCTGAAGTCGAGGGGAAATCGAAGAGTTGATTCATCGGAAACTCCGGCGGGACTTCTCGCCGAGGCCGCCCCAAATACCTACCGACCTCGTGGCGTTTCCGTACAGCAAGCATTCTTCAGCAACCGGGCATGTTGCGCATACTCGTTTGGCAGCGAGCGTGGGTTTCGAGTAACCAGCGCCTTCGGTAAAGAACCACGAGTGGGGAATGTTGGCATCGGCACAAGCAGCCCTGCTCATCCACTTCGTATTCAGCAAGTCCATCGGTTCGTCCCTTCAGGTTGTGTGGGCGTCCCCCGCCCGAAGGATGCTGGCGGTCAACATACCGGATCGAAGCCGCGTCGTCAAGGGTTGACATTCGGAGCCGGAGCGACTACACTTAGGTGTGACTAGACAATCCGAATGTAACTACATAACACACCGGGAGGTGACCACATGCAGCAAACTTTCAGACATCCCTCAATCGGGAAACCTTGTCCGACTTGCGGCGAGGAGATTGTGCAGTATCCGGCGCTCAGTCGGAAAGACAACCTGACCTACGTCTGTTCGCCTTGTGGCGAAAGCGAAGCGATGGTCGACTACTTCACCTTTCTCGCTAAGGGGTGTCAACGTGGCTGATTGGAGCAAGGTTTCCTCAGCAGATCGGATGCGTATCGAAGATTGGCCGAAGGGCGACAGGTACATCGTTGCCACGGTGCCCAACAATCCAACCTTCAGGGCAGCATTCGCCACTTACCAGCAAGCGATGGAACGCGTCGAAGTATTGGAGCGAGCCGGACACGCTTGCGAACTGATCGGCCCGAGCGGCAAAGCCGAGTATTACACCTCCTTCTTCCACGAGAAGAAGTATCAGGAAAGTGCTCGTGCCGGAATCGCCGAAGCCCGGAGCATCCTGAACTGAAGTGAGTGAGTCCCGAGCACCAAACGGGATTGTTCCTCCAGCGGTCGAGGAGGTGCTCGACTTCGTTGAGGCCAGTTCGGGACTACTCCGGGCTGAGCGCCTCGATGAAAGCCTGTCGAGCGGGTGGTCGATTCGCCATGCCGAGTGGACTGGGCTGCTGATTTCGAATGCCGGGGGGTGGATGTTGATGGTGCGTGATTCCGAGCGCAATGATGGTGCGTTGGATTTGGCTGAGATTGTGCCTTGGCTCCGCACCAACCCAACAACATCCCCTTGACACCAGCGCACTTCTCCTGTATGCTTATTACATGGACATCATTTACACCCTCAAAGAACTGAACTGGGCTGCCGACGAAGTCGCCCGCCAAGGCGGAGACGCGCACGCCGTCGTTGACTTCCTCAACGCATGGACCCGCGCCAAGCGGAACTGCGGATGGAGTTGGGGCTTCGATCTGGAGGAGACGATCCAACAGATCAACATGGACGCTGCACCCGCGTTGGGCGGCGGCTGGTATCGGCACACGCCGGTCATCTTCGCCAACGGCAACAAGGGAGCGCCAGCGATGGAGATTCCTCGCCTGATGCGCAACCTGTGCGAGTCCGGACTGTTCGGAACGGACCTTGAGGCATTCGTCATTGAGTTCCTCAAGATTCATCCGTTCATCGACGGCAATGGGCGCACGGCAGCGATCCTGCTCAACCACGGGATCGACCACCTGCGCGACAACTTCGTGAGCCTCCCCAACACCCCCGAGGGGTGGCTCACTCACGCCTGAGTGTGGGGGGCGGCTGTGGCTAACGCTGTCACAGCCGCCTCTTACACTTAGGTAACTAACCAACTAACCTCCGAGGGAGGGCACCATGAACCACAAGGTCACCATCTTCCATCGCCAGAACGGCGACTTCTTCCACAACTTCGACCCCGAACACGATGGGCTGGAGTTCGCCTACTCGTACCTCGCCGACGAAACCGAAGTCGGACTGGAAACGATCTTCCGGCAGAACAACGCCGTGGATGGATCGGAATACAACTGCCAGTTCGAGAAGCGGTCGTTGTCGGTCGGCGATGTCGTACAGATTTCGCCACTTCCTGAGGAGCCACGCTTGGGCGCAAAGTTCCACGCTGTCGCCGGAATCGGATTCGACGAGATCACCGAACTTGACCTCGTGCGAGCGGTTGCTCATTACGGCAACGTCTGGCCCACCCCCGCATGAGGTTTATCAAGAACTACTACACGGGCAAACACATATGGGCTAAGCCCGTGAAACTCCCGCGCACCGTGCGTGGGCAACTCGCCTTTGCTAACGATCTCTACACCAAGATCATGTTGGACTTCACCGACGAGGATCACGACCTCTACAACCCCGACTACGGTTGGGGCCGCAACGCGGCGGGGGTTACTCCAAATCATGTAGACCGATGGCTTGATGCTGTCGTAAAGAAGCAGGCCCGTGACAGGAAGACGCTTCGACAGCCGGGATGGCGCAACCTGTGGTTGGCGAACTCCCCCGTCTACATGTGGTTCCTGCGCCGAAAGGCGTGGTTCTACATTTGTCTGGACTGTGACCGTGGTCGTGAGGGCAAGTACCTTCGCCGGAAGCAGATGTATTCAGCAATGGGGGCACGATGCGAAGGCAAATGGCTGACAGCACCCGGCACCTGCTTGGAATGTGCGAAGGAGATGTACGCCGAGGAAGTTGCAGCGTGAGCAACGACATCCGCACATTCGACGCAGGCGACCGCGTCATCTTCTCCTATCAGGAACCAGACAAGCGCGCCATCAACGATCTCGACCTCCTCTTCAATCCCCGGACAGTCCCGATAATCGAGGAGCGATACATGCGTGTCCGCAAGTTCATGGGCGTGATCGTGGGATTTACTGGAGTAGATCGGGAGTTTGTCATCGTGCGCTCTGCTACAGATGAGAAACTAACTAAGACGGTTCATTTCACCGACATCGTTCAGATCCTCACCCGCGTCAAAAAGGAATGACCATGAAACAGGAATATGAGTGGTGGTATCGCATTGGTATCACCGTCGCCTTCGTTGTTCTGCTTAGCCTCCTGCTGTGGGGCGTTAGTTGGGCGGGATCGTGAAGCATGTAATCCACGTTCATCAGCAGTTGCTACGCAAGAACGAGCCAGCGATCATTGACCGCACCTACAAAGGATCGACGCATTGGCGGAAAGTTGCCATCGACGGGCCGTGCGTGATAGTTCATTCCGAAACCCCGGATCGGTGTGGCGCTCGGGTTTGGATCGAGACTGAGGCTGAAGTTCGACATCTCGAATAGTCCCGACCCTCCGGGTGGCCCTCGGGACTGGCTGTGAGGATCTCCCTGATTTCTTTTGCGTGTTTCCGGGCGGAAGGTTTTCCCGTATTTGGTAAATCTTTTCAGATTTGCTTTACATTTTTGGGCTGAAGGCTCCTTGTTACTAGAGCAGGGGTCTGTCTCGTCACGCTGAGCGGTGGCCGGCATCACGGAGAGTGGTATTGCTTGTGGGCGCTGTGGATTTGTCACACACCGTCGGTACACTTATGGTGTAACCATCTACCACCCACAAGGGAGGCTTACCTATGACTAACGAATCCAATGTCCGTGAGTGGACCGCCGTACCCGCGTACGCGGTCGCTGGCCTCGTCGCGAAGGGCGAGCGGCTCGCGAAGACCGCCGCCAAACTCGGCGTGCCCGCACCCGTCGTCACCGTCACCAACCGCCGCAGGCGGAAGATTTACGACGACATTCTGGGCGACACCGGGCGCACGGAGGCCGTCGCTGACGTAACGCTCAGCGGCCTCGCTCCGCAACTCCCCGGCGGCTGGACGCTGCTGGCAGCCATCGAACACGCTGCCGACGGCGACGAGTGGATCAACCTCGTCCACGGCGGCGAGGGTGCCGACCCGAAGTACCGCACCGCTGCTCCGGACTGCGACCATTGCGGACTCAACCGCGGCCGCAAGTCCACCTTCCTCGTTGTTGACGAGGACGGCAACGTGCAACAGGTCGGGCGCAACTGCCTTGCCGACTTTCTTGGGCACCACATGCCGAACCCGTGGGCGTACATGCTCGAACTGAATGCCGACGACGAGGACTGGGAGCCTCGCGGCCACCATGATCACAGGCAGGACGCTGAGGAGGCTGTGGCGCTCGCTATGGCGCTCACGGACTGCTTTGGCTACGTCAAGGCCGCTCATCCGGGCAGCACCGCTGGCCGCGCCCGTGAGGTACAGGCGGGCAAGATGGACAAAGACTGGTCCCCTGCCGAAAAGGCCCAGTTCGTGAACTTTGTTGCCGACAACGGCGGCTGGGACGCGTTCGAGGCCGAAGCACGGGCTGCCATCCATTGGCTGCTCACCGACGCCGACACGGGCAACGACTACCTGTGGAACCTCGCGACCGTGTTCCGCACCGCGGAGCAGACCACCCTTGCCGACGGCACCCTGCGCTACCGCTTTGAGGAGAAGCGGCTGGGACTCGTCGTCAGCCTCGCCCCAACGTGGAACCGTGAGAAGGGCAAGATCGTTGAGCGCGACGCCCGTCAGGCCATTGAGGCTGAGCGTCGGGCCAACGCCGACGACGTTCCTGTCGGCCGGGTGACCATCACCGGCACCATCGTGCGGGCCTACGCCAAAGAGACGCCCTACGGGACGCGCTATGTGATGACCGTTCTTGGTGACGGCGGCTGGAAGGTCTGGGGCACCGTCCCCACCAACCTTGACGGCACGCTTGACTCAATGGCGGGTCGGGCAGTCTCGTTCACGGCGGCTGTCGAAGCGTCCGACGATCCGACGTTCGGGTTCTACAAGCGACCCACGAAGGCCGTGTTCGCCGCCTGATCTACTCGTCCAATGGCGAGAACAGATTCCTACTGGTTTCGAATGCCTCCTTCATCAACTCGTCCACCTTGCGGACATGCGGCCGGACAGCCCCGGATAGTTCCACGAGTGCCCGGAGCACCAACTGGGTGATGTGCTCGACGAACACCTCCGGGTCGTCGTCGAAGTCTTCCGCTGCGGCAACCCAAGTTCCGAACAAGCAGGTGCAGCCATCGTGGAGCGGATCGTTGTTCGGCGTTTGGCAGTTCCCGAAGAACCACTTGCCAAGTATGTCGTAAACGTTACTCCGATGTTTGGCGAGTGTTTCCTCCAGTTCCGATAGGGACAACATCGTTCCGATTTCGTGTCCCCAGCCGAATCTCGTTGAGTCGGACAGTGGCTCGTCGCCGTTGGCAACGGTGCCGAAGTCGTCGTTGGTGGGCGGTTGGCTTTCGTGCGTTGGGCACATTGCTTACCTTTACTCTCGTCGGGCAGTCCCGGTTGGACGCCCTTCTTTCTTCGTGGGTACCAATCAGCGGAAACGCCGGATTTGTAACGCCCAACGCTTCCTTTCTTCCTCTTCGGAGTTGGGAGCCTCTTCGTTGCCTCCTTTCAGGAAAAATGTCGGGAGTGTCGTGTAGCCGTATAGGTCATGTCCCTCAGCGGCCGATTCCTGCACGATTTCTCAGATTTCTTGGCCGCCGGAGGAAAAGGAATATGGTTCCTCAGTAATGTCATGTCCTCCGGCGGCCGCTTCTTGCACGATCTTTCAGATTTCCTACGATCGCGATCGTGCTCGGGACTCGCCGAGGGTTGACTTCCGCCTCGATGTGCGTTATGGTTTATTTACCCCGAACGAACATTTGGGTATTGGAAACCCCTGATCGTCTCGGCGGTCAGGGGTTTTCGAGCATCTAAAGGGAAGTAATATGAACAACGAGATCCAGATCGACGAGCACACGGTCGTCCGGGCATTCGATTCGCGTGATCCGGGTAAGTCCCGATGGACGTTCTTCGGCCCTGCGCTGGTTGAGATGCTGCCGGGACTGACGTACATCGTCAGAACTTCAGACGGGACTTCGATTCGTCGTGCGGGATGAGTCGGATTGGTTCGACTTCTGGATGCCGGTGCTTCGCATGAGCGTCGCCTTGATCGGCCTCGTGCTGCTTGCGACTTGGCTGAGTTGATCGAACACTTGTTCGATTGGGCGGTGTGACGGATGACACACCCCGCTTGTCAAGAAAACTATTGACACTGTCACACTGGTTGACTACACTTTAGGCAGTAACAATAACTAACTAACAAGAAGGGCTTACATGAACACTCTCTTTCACATCGGCTTCGTGGTCGGCGGCTTCGTCGCCTACTTCGTTCTGAACATGGTGGCTGTCTCTCTGGTCACCACCCGACGGCTGCCCTCGCTTCGCCTCTATCGCGAAGCCGTGGCGGCAGAAAGGGCCAACGCATGATCGCCTTCTTCCTGCTCGCCGTCGTGCTGTTCCTCTGCTGGGACAAGCACCCGTGGGGCGTGTGAGCGTGAGCGTGTCACACCTCGTCCCTACACCTGTAACAACCAACGAACCGAGGAGGTTCCACATGAACACGACCACCACCAACCAAACCGTCAAGGTCGGCCACGTTTCGGTCGACAGCGGGCAGGTCATCATCGTTGACCCCTGCTACATCATGGACGGCGAGTACGACGACGCTCCGGTCCACAACCCTGAGGATCGCAAGGTCGCCGGGTACGGCCACCCCTGTGAGGTGACGCTCTCCGACAAAGGTTACGGCGAGTTCCCCGTCAAGGGCTTCGCCACGGCCATCGCCTCCGGCTCCGGCTACGGCGACGGGCACTATCCCGTCTACGGCGACATGGACGAGGACGGCCGCGTGGTCGCCCTCCATATCTACTTTGACGAGGACCCCCACTCAGGGGAGCAGTCAATGTCGGCCCGATTCATCACCGGCCTCAACGACGGCACCGTCGTCTACGACGAGGACAAAGGTCACTACGTCGATCTCAACGAGGAGTCCACATCGTGAGCGTGATGACCGAAGCCCTAGACAAGTGCCCGAACTGCGGCGACGAGAACGTCGATGGCTGGGACTACGAACTTACGAACGTGGAGCCGTACCTCATGGAGTTCACGGCAAGGTGCGAGGAGTGTGACGCGGAGTGGGTCGAAACCTTCTACCACAACTCAACCCGAGTGGGTGACTGGATCACCGAAGGTGGAACCACCCAGAACCTAGTAACCGGAGAGGTGAAAGCATGAGCGTCGATAACTGGCCCATCGGGCAAACCATCGTGAAGGTCCGTCTGATGACGGACGAGGAAACGGCGAAGGAAGGTTGGGGTGCGGCGTCTGTCGCTCTTGACCTTTCGGACGGAACCGTCCTCTACGCATCGCGCGACACAGAAGGGAACGGACCCGGCGAAATCTTCGGGGTCGCTCCTGACGGTGCGCTGGTGACCGTCAGCCCAGTCGCTGTGGCTGACCCGTGGGCGGAGGCGCTGGCATGAGCGACAACGACAACGGCTTCGAAACCTTCCAAAGCACCACACGCCAGCGCGTCTGTCAACGCATGGCCGACCGGCTCGCCCACAAGATGACCATGACCAAGAGGGTCATCCAACTGATTCATCGAAGCCTTCCATTGCAGGACGAACTGTTGACCTACATGGAAGCCGAACTGGCAAAGCAACAGGAAACCCACGACGCCCTACAGGCTGAAATCGTTGCCGCCATACCCAAACCCAACCTGCGGCTTGTCCAATGAGCAACATTGGCGACCGCGTCCAACTCGTCCACACCGACGACCCCTACACCGACTTGGTGCGAGGGGACGAAGGCACCGTGGACTTCATCGACCACATCGGCACCGTATTCGTCAAGTGGGACAGCGGGTCCAAACTCGGGCTGATCCCCGGCGCAGACGCATGGCAAAACGTCGGATGAGCAACACCGACACGCTAATCCAAGAAATCGAAGCGTTTCTCACCCAAACGGCGCAGCGGGAACTGTTCTCCGCCGATGAAATCCAGAACTTCCTGCTTGATCTGCGGAACCTTGTAGAACTCTCCGGGTAACCCCCGCGAGTCCCGCAGGGCACCGCCACCGACCGGGGCGGCCTGACCTCCGGGCCAAGACGCGCAAAACCCCTCCCTTTCGGGAGGGGCTTCAGCGAGTTCAGATGCTGAGTGCTGCGTTCTCAATACGCAGGCACGGGGAGCAAAGTCCCAGCACCAAATCCGACTTCCGATCACAGACCTCGCAATGGGTCTGCACCGGAGCGACATCGAGCATATCGATGTCAGCATCGCTGTGGACAATCATCAGTTTCACCCCCTTTGGTGATTTCTGCTTGTACCTATAGTGTAGCCACGGGGTGTGACAGCCGATTCGGGTGGGGGCGGAACGGATTTGGCTCAGATTTGTCGGCGGTGCTCCACGCATTTCTCGACGACCTCCTGCCTCGGCCTCGACGACCTCGTGCTCGACCAGCCTCGGCCTCGACGACCTCGTGCTCGACCAGCCTCGGGACTGTCCGGGGATTGAGATCAGGCAGCCCCGGCCTGTGGCCGCCAGTACGGGACTCGCTCGCGCGCGCCGGAGGGAGGGAGAGTTACCGGGATCGCCAAACATCGAACCCTGCCGTCCTCGCGGATACGGCACTCTCCCCCCCAAGTACCAAGGCGTGCGGAGGGCAGTTTTTTCTCATCTTGCTGGTGTGACGTTTGTCACATCGGATAATGGCCGTTATTATCGAACAGGTGTTCGGTGACGGAGGTCACATTCTTTTTCTTTCCCATTTGTCAAGAAAACCCTTGACGTTGTCACACCCCGCTGGTACACTACTTACATGAACACAACGACTACAGACTCAACCAACTATGGCAAGTGGTGGCGCGAACTATGCGACGCCAACGACCGGATCACCCTGTCCGGCGACCTGCCCCATGATCCCGCCGAGGCGGCTGCGCTTCTCCAGAAGTGGGCCAACCACGGCATCACCACGATCATCGACTGCCGCCTAGAGTGGAGCGATGAGGACTTCGTGCGTAAGCACCAGCCCCACATCGACTACCACCACATGCCCATTGACGACGCCGGACAAGCCGTTCCTGCGACATACTTCGACGGAATCGTGGAAGCCGCCCGCAACGCCAAGCCCGGTCGGATCATGGTTCACTGCCACATGGGCATCAACCGTGGCCCGTCGGCGGCGCTCGCCATCCTCATGGATCAGGGCTACCCGCTGACCGAAGCACTCACCGCGATTCGGCAGACTCGCCCCATCGCCGCTATGGCCTACGCAAACGACGCATGGCGCGCCGAATGGAAGCGTCAGGGGATGCGTTCCCGCAAGTTCACAAAGGGCGTGGAAGCCATCAAGGCGTGGCGCATCGCCAACCGCTTGCGCATGGAAACGGTCATCCATCAGATTCGGAAGGTCGAAGCCGCTGACCGGGTGGCCGCTTACCAGCCGCAACCCGCCTACACGCCGAAGGGCGTTTGGGAGCGGATCAAGGCTCCGGCCGACCAGCAGACTGCCCGCAACCTTGACGAGATCGAAGCCGACTTCGGCTTTGACCAGATCGAATGGATAAACGACGAGGCTCAGGAGGCCACACCATGAACAAGCACTATCTCGTAATCAACGACAACGGCGACGCGTTCCGCGTGGCCCCCACCGACGACACCTACAGCGACATCTCCACCCTCGTGGACGGCTGGGTCGAATGCGTCGGCCTTCCCGGCGGCGTAGACGCGTGGGTCAACGAGGAGGGGCTGCTCCGCAACCCGCAGGACTTCGCTGTCAACCTCGTCGGAACCAAGATCGTTCGCGACTGGACAGGCTACGACCACACCCTTGTCGGCCCGGTCGTGTTCGCATCCTCCGACAATCAGGGCGCAACGCACCCGTGCGATGAGAGGTTCATCCTCCACGAGATGCAAGACGGGCTGCTCCTCATGGGCGACCTGACCGACATCGACTCCCCGCTCCGTACCAAGTGGTTGACTCGCAAGGACGGCCACGACTACTTCGGAACCGCTCCCGTGTGGACCGTGGCCGATTGCGCCGACCGCATGGCAGAGTCACGCCGCATCTACATGGAGGCACGAGCATGAACGCCGACGACAAGGATGTGGTGGACATCACGCTACGCCTGACTTTGCGGCGCGGCATCTGGACGACACCGGACGAGTGGGACTGGACAGACCTGTTGGATCTGGAAGGTTCCGAAGCCGTGGAAGTCACCGATTACAAGCCTGTCCGCCGGATCTTTGCGGACGGATCGGTGATGGAGGCATGAGCGACTTGATCGACTGCTACGTCTGCGGTGACGGCGTTCGTGCAGAACGGTGTCCCCACACAGACAGCCTCCGTCGGGAACTAGAGAGGGTTGACCGATGAGCGACATCCACGAGATCACCTGCGAGATGAACGAGGCGGCGGTAATCCTCGCCGCGTTCGATGCGGCGGAGGCTCATGGCGGCCCACTATTGGGCAGCGAGGAGAAGCGCGAAGCGTATGACCGGGTGGTCGCACGCGCGCGCGAAACAGTCGCCCGTTGCCTCGCTCAAATCGCCGCGGTACAGGAACGCAAGAAATACGACGCTCGCTTACAGGCCCACCGGAAACGATACCCGCGTGGCGAACGCAGGTTCAGGGGCTGACCGCACCTGATACCCGAATCCGATCTAAGCCCTCTAGCAGCCCGCTGGGGGGCTTTGTCGCGTCCCGGTAAGCCCCGGAGGGGTTCAGGCCAGCCGGGGCTGTCTGGGGGGATCAGTCGACGCGCAAAAGCCCCCCCCTTTCGGGAGGGGCTTCGGCGGGCCGGATCAGCCGCGGATGTTTTTCCATGAGTTGGGCTGACCGTCGTGCAGACGTTCGTCCAACCAAATCCGGAAGTCCAACCAAAGGTAAATCAGGTAGTTCTTCATGTCTGCCTCCTCGTTGTTGGTGATTGTTGCTTGTACCTACAGTGTAGCCGCGGGGTGTGACAGGGTGCCATATGAGCGACTGTCACACCCGACGACTACACTATTGGTATCGACAACTTACAGGAGGTGAGGAATATGTGGCTCTTGCCGCTTCTGTCGATCGCCACAGTCTTTGCAGGCTGGGCGGTTGTGGTCACCAAGATGTGACCCCGGCGTCCCCGGTTCGTTTGAGCCGGGGACGTTGCGCGTCCGGCATCGGCCCTCCCGACATCGACCCCCGACCACGGGACTTGTCCGGGGAGTTCCAGAGGAGTCCCGGCCGAGGCGAAGTGCGAAACGCCTGCGGGACTCGCGCGCGTGCGCTCGTGCGTGCGTGCGTGCGCGTCCCGAGGCCGAGGCGGCAACCCTAAAGGTCTAGTTGAGGGTTAGGGTTACAACCCTCAACCTCTAGTAGAGGGTTAGAGTTCGACCTGTCAAGTCGATGTGACCAATGTCACATATTCTGTAACGCCGTTACAGGCCGATCTGGCGGGTCGGCTGTCACACCCCCTCCCTACACTATAGACATGAAGCACACCGAGTTGACCAAAGCACTCACCAACAGCCAGTTCGTCGCCCTCGTGGCAGCGAGCGTGGCGACCGCTGGAGGGGCCACCGTCGCAGTAGTGACGCTCTGGCGCTTCTCCCCGAGGTTCCGTCGGGCGCAGGCCCAGTGGGCCACATGGGAGGCGGTGCGGGCCGCTGACCGGCTCACAGCCGAGCAGCACGCCCGGTTCCGGCAGGGTCGCTGAGGCATTGTCACACCCGGTCGCTACACTACATACATACACACCCGAGGCCACAGGAGGCCCATACATGAAGAACAACAAGAAGAACCGGACCCACATCGAGCGGCTCACCCACGCCGCCCGTGAGCAGGCCCGCAGGAGCGCCATCGAGGCACTCCGCGAGGGCCGCAAGGTCCGGGCGGTCACGTTCACCGACCGCAAGCGGGAGGCGAGCCGGAAGGCTTGCCGGGGCCGGGTCCGCTACAACGGCTGACCCGGTGAGGCGGGGGGCGCAAGCCCCCTGTCACACCCCATCGCTACACTTACTACATACCCACTACGCACCGACTGGAGGTGAGAAAATGAGCAACGCCAACTACGCCGAACTGGCCGAAACCGTGGCGCAGGATGTTCTCGATCTGAGGGCAGAGCACACGGGGGTCAAGGAGCGGCTGGCGGAGGCCGAGACTGCCCTGAAGGGGCTTCTCCCGGTTTCCAGCGAGGTCGTCCTGAAGGACGGCACCGTGGTCCGCCACGTCGTCCAGACGCGTACCTCTTGGGACGGAAGTCTCCTCAAGGAACTCCTGTCAAAGGGCCGCTTCACGCGGGTCACCAAGCGGGTACCGGACCCGAAGGCCATCGAGGTTGAGATCGAGCAGGGACGCATCGTCCCCGGCGAGATCGAAGCCGCGGCCCGACGGGCGGACGTGTCCCAGATCAGGGTCACGATCCCCAAGCGAGATCAGATCAAGGTCTGATCCCGCCGGGTGTGCAGCCGGAGAGAGTATCGGCTCTCCGGCTGTCACACTCCGCCCCTACACTCTCTACATACACACCAACGAGCCGAGGAGGCCCACACATGAGCGACACCCCGATCCTGCACAACGTCGATCTCGACGATGGCCGGAAACTCAACATCAACATCACCGACGAGGGCATCATCTTGGATGTGTTCGGGACGGATTACTTTGAGGACGGCGACGGGTTTCGCCTCGGAGAACGCCACCTCGGCACCGCCGCGATGACGTTCGATGAGTGGGCCGACTGGGTGCAGACCCGCATCGACCCGAGCCTGAAAATCGGCGAGAGCGCACTGTGATGCTCCCCATCGGAACCCGCGTCAAGGTCATCGGCCAGAACATCACGGGCACCCTCGTTCGCGTGACCAACAACGGCACGCATGAGGGCATGGCCGTAGTGCTGGACGACGACCGCGACAAGTGGCGCTTCGACATTGAGCCGCTGGGTGAGCGGGGAACTCGGATCTACTCATTCTCCCAACTGGAAGCCATCGCCTGATCCCCGGTTGTCACACACAATCACTACACTACCTACATACACATCATCGAGCCGAGGAGGCCCACACATGAGCAACCCATTCGACTACGACCGTCCCACCCGGACACACCGAGTCGTCGTCACCTTCGAGATGGAGGAGATGAACGGCACCCCGGAGGAATCCGCCGCCGTCCTACTGGACTTGTACGTCGCCGACGAGGCGACCGTCGTGTCGGTGGAGGCAACGGAAGTGAAGGCCACCGATCTCATAGACGCTCTACGGCTGGATCGTGAAGCATCTGAGGCACTCTGGTGCGAGGGAGGATGGGCGGTATGAACATGCGTAAAGACGCTGCCTACGTCAAGAACCCGAACTTCTGTCCGTTCTGCAAGAGCGACGAGATCGACGCCACCAAATTGGAGTCTGTCCACGACATGGTGTACCAATGGGTACGCTGCGACACCTGCGAAACGGAGTGGCACGACATATACGAGTTGGTCGGCTACGAGGAAGTGGTGATGGGTGACGTGAGCACGATCATCGACCGCACCTACGAGGCACCGAAATGATCTCCCTCGGTAGTCCCATCCACCAACGGTGGACGCCCTGCGCCCATTGTGCCCTGCCCGTTCGCAAGTCAGCCGTTGTGGTTGACAGCAACGTCGTCATCGTGGGCGGAGAAGTCCAATACGTTTACGTCGATGAGACTGGCGGCGACGTTTGTTGCGCCGACAAGTTCATGGAGCGAAACGAGAACGGCACTCACATCCTCGGCAGTTGACCGTCGTACTCCCGAGCCGCCCATAAGGTGGCGGCCTTCTTCTCTCGTTTGCTTTTTTGCGCCTGCCGTTCGGCTTGCTTGCGCTTCTTTTTCATGTACCGCTTTGCGGACCTGCTTGTTTTTTTCACGAGTCCGGGCTAGCCCCGCATGCCATGGATAGGTCTCTCTTCATATTTGAAAAGATACTGCACTTTCTTGCTGGATTCGCAAGGTCTGCTACAAAGGCGAAGTGAATGTTCCCCTAACACTTATCTGTCCGGAGTGTCAAGTGTTATGGATGTCGAAGGCGGGATATGAGTGTTGGTGTTGCGGGGATCAGGGAGTCCCGTATGGCGACTGGTGGAAGGTTCATGTTCAACCGTTTATGGACCCGAAGCCGGGACGGGTCGAGGCTTACTAACGCAGCGGGACTCGCGTGCGCGTGCTCGTGCGTGCTCGTGTGCGCGTGCTCGTGCGGCGGAGCAACCCTCAACCTCAGGTAGAGGGTTAGGGCGAACAGGTGTTCGACGAACATGCGTTCGATGTCTCCTGTGACTAACGTCACACACCGTTTGTCACACACCTGCCCTACACCTCTGGTGTACCCAGATCGACGGGGCGAGGCACACCGAGAAGTGCGGTTGTCACACCCGGTCCCTACACTGTAGGTACAAGCAACTCACCTAAGGAGGTGAACACATGGACAACGAACACATCACCGATGCACTCATCGTGCCGCACATCACCGATGCGCTCCTACTCGTCGAGTGCCCGGACTGCGGCTCGCCGCTGGCGCGCGTGGGCGAGAAGTGCCCCAACTCGCGGTTGGGCGGTTGGCTTTCCTGACCCACCCACGGGTTGGCGGTCAGGGGGTATCGGCCCCTGACTGTCACACCCGGTCCCTACACTACTGATACACACCAACGAACCGGGAGGTTCACAACATGAGCATCTACTGCGAAGCAACCAGCGGAGAGCGGATGGCCCTCGCCCGCGCGAGGATCGCCAGCGTCGAAGCGGGCACCCCCAGCGTGCCGTTCGACCGCGACGCCCCCGAAAACGAGGTGCCTAAGTGCGCCGCCTTCTTCGACCACGAAGAACTATGCGACCTTCCGGTCAGCCACCTGTGTGGCCCGTCGGAGTTGGCGCTGGCGATGGGGTCCATGTTCGCCATGAACCACGACGACCACGACCACAGCCTGTGCATCCAGAAGGACTACCCCAACCCCCGGTACCGGCTATGAACGAGGGCGGCTCCGCCAAGCGCGGCCTATCAAAGTTCTTTGTGAAGTGCTGGAACTGCCCGCGGCACTTTATGGGCGAGGCCGTACTGGCCGCCTACGACGACAAGTGCAACATCTGCGGTGCCGAACTGGACCGCAAGAAAAACCGAGTCTGATTTGCGGTTGTCACACACAATCGCTACACTACCTACATACATAACCAACGGACCTAAGGAGGTTCACCTATGAGCAGCGAAATCTACATCGCCCACATCGGCACCGGCACACTCATCCACATCGACGAGGCTGTCCTCGTCAACTTGGGAGACGAGGACGGCGAGTTCTTCTGCGGGCATGACGAACCCACCTCCGACGAACTGCGCGCCCGCGTGGTCGCGGGAACCCCGCTGGGTACCCTCGTTGGCAAGACCTACCCCGGACTGGAAGTCTGATGGCTACGGTAAACGACATTCTGGGTGACACCGTGGTGGTGCTGGAGCCGAGCGAGGCTCACGCACTAGCCCGCCTCCTCAACTTCCACCCGACCTTGGCCGAAGACTACCCGGTCCTTGACGAACTGGCCGAAGAACTGGCTAAAGTCACCCCAGCCTTCCTTCCACCGCAAGAGGAAGTCCGATGAAGGCCGTCGATCAGATTCGATTCCATAATCAGCGAACCTTCGACAACGCCTACGACGCTTCTCTCGTGCTGGACCCCATCTTCAAGAAGTGGGGCGACGGCATCTACGACAAGTGGGATGTCTATCCCAAAGTGTTCGGCATGTTGGACGCCGGGGAAGTCCGTCTCATCGACATCATGGACGCCGCCCACAAGATCGGCATCGCACCCGGAGTGGTGAAGATGCGAAGAGACGACTCGTTGGGCACCGGAGGAACGGAGGCCATCAGGCGTGGCGATGTGTCACACCCCTTCTCTACACTTATAGCAACAACCACGAACCAAGGAGGTTCCACATGAGTTACACACCCGCTGAGGACAACACCACCATCACACGATGGCCCGGTGACATCGACATCACTAAGCAGATCCATGAGGCGATCTGGGAGTGGCAGCGGAAAGCCGCTCTCGGCACGGTGTTCGACCAACACCTCATAGACGAGGCAGCGGCGATCTTCGCCATCATCGGAACCCGCATGGCACCCGCCGTGATAGCAGAGCGTTGCAAATGAACACGACGATCACCATCGACATAGCCACTCTAATCACCCCCGACCACGGCGACCTCTGCGGAAGCCTTGGCATGTGGATGTCAGAGTTCAACGATCTCCACGAACAAGAGGACGAGGTGGACTGCCGCCTTGTCCATGAGTGGACCGAACATCTGGAAGCGAAGTTGGAACTTTGCAACCGGATGGGCGAGTTCCTAGCCGCAAACCTTGAAGGAGGACTACCACAATGACCCCCGAATCACGCCAACACCTCCTCGACGACGCCGTCACCGCGCTGCGCGCTTTGGCTGAGGACTACGCCACCTTGTGCGGCGTCGCTCTCCAACTGGTGCCCGACGACCAGAACTTGCCGGAAGACATCTTGGCAATCTGGGACTTGGTCGCATCCAGCCAAACAGACGGGCTGATCGAAGCCCGGAAGGATGCCTGATGGACTCCGTTCCTTCGGTGTTGTATCATGCAACATGGCCGAGCAAGGTCGATTCAATCATTGACGACGGGCTTCTGCCCGGCTTCGATGGCTGCATCTATCTCGCTGGCCCTCTGCCCGCTCATGCCGCACAGTTCCTTGCTTTGCGCCACGAGATCGACGGGATGAAAGAAATGGAGATCGATGGGGTGGTGCATCAGGTGCCAAACGTGATCGAACACGACACGCTCTACGTCTTTGCGGTCTACACAGACCTGCTTGACCCCGAACTCCTGCACGAATCCGGCGACCACGCTGCCGAGTTCTGGCATGAAGACACCAAGTCTTTCCAATACGACGGGGAGATCGACTCAACGATGATCGAACTCGCCATTGAGATTGACTTGGCTGCTGTCCGTTCTTGATCTGAAAGGTGAGAGAGATGCAGGTTTACGAGCCGGTTGAGGTACGCCTATCGCGACCCAACAGCAAATACACGAAGGACACCGTGCATCTCGTCTTGACCGCATGGCAAACCCCTGAACAAACCGTGGCCTACCGTCTCGACAACGGACGCGGTAGCACGCCACAGTCGCTATCGCATATCCATGCCACCGTTCCATTCCCATCCAAAGCCGTGGGCGGATGGCAGGACGAAGTCGTTGACGCTGTCCGGTCTAGCGCCTTTGCCGATTCCATCATCTTGATTCGATGAAGTTCCTTGCCCGCCTCGTGCTCGTCGCATTGCTTACTGCGTGCTCGTTGCCCAACATCTCCGGCATGCCCATCAGCGGCGACTTCAATACAGAACTGGTTGAAGCCGAGGTAAATACTCTTCCAACCGACGGCGAACCAAAGGCGCTCTTTGCTTTTGTTCCCCAGCCAGTCCCGATCCAGATCACGCATGCATCAACAGTGCGTCCAGCGGGGCTGTTCGCCGCTAGCGGACCTCCAACAACAACGACGACGTGGCCTTCGTATTCGGCGACGGTTGACATTGGCGCAGAAATGTACGCACTTCAGGCGGAAGTCGAGGCAGTTCTTCAGTTGTTTGCATCTCCTCAGCCAAAACCTCGAACTTTGAAGCAACTTGTCGACGAGTTCTTTCTGCCCGAGGACCGTGCGTGGGCGATGCGTGTAACAGTTTGCGAGTCGAGTGCTCGACCTAGCGAAACTTCGACGGATGCTCGGCATGTTCGATCAGGGGCTTCGGGTTGGTTCCAGCATTTGCCGAAGTTCTGGGAGGAGCGGTCGGTCAAGGCGGGGCTGGCTGGGGCGGACATCATGGACCCGGTTGCGAATGTCCGGGTTGCGGCGTGGTTGTTTTATGAGGGTGGTGGGTCTTCTCATTGGTATCCGAGCGAGTCTTGTTGGAGAGTCCCGTGAGCCATTACCCGTGGTGTGCTTATCCCGAGGTTTGTTCTTGCGGTTATGAGGATCACCTGCGGGGCTTGGCGGAGGCGGCGGCGGATCGGCTGGCCGAGTGTGAGGAACCCTCAACCTCTACTTGAGGGTTAGGGTTTGCCTCGTGTGACCGATGTCACACATCAGATGTCACACGCCTTGCCTACACCTGTGGTGTACCCAGATTGAGCGGGCAAGAGACCCAGTGTCACACCCCCTCACTACACTGTAGGTACACACATCAACGAACCAAGGAGGTTCACACATGGACACGCTCTTCCATATCGGCTTCGTCGTCGGCGGCTTCACCGCCTACTTCGTTCTCAACATGGTGACCGTTTCTCTGGTCACCACTCGCCGATTGCCCTCGCTTCGCCTCTACCGCGAAACCGTGGCCGCAGAGAAGGCCAACGCATGAGCAGCGGTCCCCCTGTCACACCCGGCCCCTACACTCTCCATACACACATCAACGAACCAAGGAGGTTCGACAACATGAGCACCACAGACCCCGACTACGGTTGGTCCGAAGAGGACTACCGCACACATGATCTGAACACCGAACTTCTCGGTTACTCAGCCGATTGTGGAAGGGAAGTCCGATGAGCGGATGGGAGCAGTATTACGACGAGGACCGCCGCCGCTGGCCGCTGCCCTACCCCGAGGCACAGCACTCCTACATTGAGGAGGCGCGCAAGATCGCCAAGGCGGCGTGGCTCGCCACCAAGGCCCATCGCTTCGAGATCGGAGCGGTCGTCGGCCACAGACAGGGCAAGGTCGTTGTCGTCCCATGGGCGAAGCGCCACACCCTTGACGAGATATTCCTCAAGGTGTACGGCGACGGCACCGTGAGCAACATGTGATGACAAAGTTGCAATTGTCACACACAACCAGTACACTACCTGTATACACACCCAAGCCACAAGGAGGCTTACTATGAACAAGGAAACCCCGCAATGCTGGAAGGACGTTGACACCGTCCTCCAATCCGGAATCGACCGGGTCATCCTCTACGGACCCCCCGGCACCGGCAAGACCTACGCTGGACTCCACACAGGCGACGTGGAGAACGGATCGTGGCGTCTGATCTGCACCGACGACATGACGAACTTCGACGTGACCGGCGGGTTCCTGCCGGGATCGGACGGCGACTTCGTCTGGCACGACGGCGCAGCCATCAAGGCGTGGCGTGGCTCCGGCGTGTCCGGTGGCCGTCTCGTCATCGACGAGATCGACAAGGCAGGCGGCGACGTGTTCGCCACCCTGCTCGCCGTCACCGACACGATCGAATCGGCCAAGTGGGAGAACCCCGCGACCGGCCGGATCGAATCCCCGAAAGAGGGGTTCACCGTCGTGATGACGACCAACGTCGAAAACATGGACGAACTCCCGCCTGCCCTCAAGGACCGATTCCCGGTCGCCATCCGGATCAACGAACCGCATCCGGAAGCGTTGGGTGATCTGCCCTACGGACTCCGCGAGTACGCCCGCCGCATGGCCGACGCTGGAGACCGGCGCATCAGCCTCCGGTCGTTCCAAGCGTTCGCCAAGATCGCGGCGCAGACCAGCGACGAAGAGGCAGCACGACTGCTCTTTGCCGACCGGGCCGAAGCGTTCTTGGACGCCATCCGGATCGACAAGGCGGTGGCATGATGATCGTCAGCGCCCGCGAGACGGGCAAAGACCTCCGGCCAATGCCGGAGATGGTTCAGCGAGGCGACATCGACAACCTCGGGGAATGGGACATCCATGTGTGTGCCGCCGAACGTGGCGCACCCATGACCGCTGTCCTCCCCAAGCAGATGCACGTCCCTCTCCACGACGAGGAACTGGACCGGACCATTCGTGCCCATGAGATGATGCACGCCAAGGTTTCCCCGACCGACCGGACGCCGTGGGTGGAGCGAGGTATCTCCTCCGACCACGGCCTACAGGCGGCTGAGGAAGCACGCGTCAACTTCTTGATTCGTGAGGCAGGGTTCGATCCCAAGTTGCTCACCGACGGCGGCGAGAAGGCTGCCGGGGAGCGGTGCGCAGCACGCGGCGATTGGGCCGCTGCTGTCTACTTCATTGGTGCTGCTGTGTTCACTGGCAGCCTGAACCCGTTCCTGACCGGCATCCGGCGACACAAGCCACAGTGGGGTTCGATCCTGCGCGATATCTCGAAGAAGATCGAGAAAGAACTCAAGAAGCAGTACAAGAAGGACCGCCGCTTCTTCGGCTCCACCCAGTTGGACCGTCACGACGAGAACCTCATTGAGGGCTTCTTCGTGTCGGAGTCGATGGGTGAGTGGCTGGATCGTCTCGCCAACCCTCCCGAAGAGGAGAAGGACGACGACGACGATGATGAGCAAGGCAATGGCGAGCGGGCCGACGGCCAGCAGCAGGGTCAGCAGGGCGACGGCGAAGAGCAGCCGCCCGACGACCGTGAGCAGCAACTGGACAAGGAAGGCAAGCCGCCCATCGGCAAGCAGGACTTGGAGAACCACGATCCTCTGGACGCCCGCGAGGGCGGCTCATGGGCACGGCTCATTCCGAAGACCATGCCTCTCACCCGGCACGTACCGGGCGGGATGGGTCGTCGCCGGATCGCCTCGAACATCGGCCGCAACCCGCGACGCATCCAGCGTCTGATCACCGATCCGCAGAAGCGCATCTTCGATCGCCGCGGCAAGGGCAACGGAGGCGTCGTCTTGATCGACGGCTCCGGCTCCATGTCTCTGGATCACGCCAACATCCTGTCGATTCTCGAAGCGGCACCGGGAGCAACCGTTGCGGTTTACTCCTGCAAGCGCGACGACGGCACACCGAACCTGTTCATCCTTGCCGACAAGGGTCGGATGACTCACGAACTGCCAGACGGAAAGACCGGAAACGGTGTCGATGGTCCGGCTTTGAAGTGGGCGATCCAGCAGCGCCAGAAGGCGACCGCTCCAGTGATGTGGGTCACCGACGGCGGCGTTCATGGCCCACAGCAGGGCTACAACGATCGGCTGGGCATGGACTGCATCAAGACCGTCATCGAATCCAAGGTGCTTCTCCGCGGCGACGTGGACAGCGCAGTGGAGGCGTTGAAGGAGTTGCAGGTCGGCAAGAAGCCACGCCAGTGGTGGCCGCGGTACTTCCGCACCACGTACCTGCGCCGCACTGGCAAGTCGCTTGATAAAATCATGCGATGAGGTCGCGCCGGGGGTGGTGAGTTTCTGCCTCCTTCCTCACCATCCCCCGCGCATTTATCTTGACCAGATGGTGCGCACCGTGTACAATGAAGGAGTTCTGGAGGAATCCTTGGTGATCCCACCCCACCCCACCCCTTGCGGGTAAGGGATTCTTCCAACAACGGCAAGTCCGGTCGCTTCCCGCCTGCGGCCGGGCTTGCCCTCTTTATAAGCCAAGTTGCATACACCACCCATTGCATCTATACTGACTGTGTAAATCTGCTAAAACTAGAGAAGGAGAACTACCTATGGACGGAGACCTTGTGATTCCGGAAGACATCGACTGGGACAACGAACTGGAGAGCCTCGACACCGACGGCATCCTCCTCGAACACGAAGCCCACACCCAGTACAACGAAGCCTGTGCGGTAGCCGACGCATGGGGCAGCGTTCTGATCGGCGACTGTCTCGAACTGCGGTCCACAACCACCGACGGCGACATGGAACTCACTTTGGGTAGCGACGAGGACGCATGGGGCGACTACCCCAAGGATGCGTGCATCGGCACCATCTTCTTTGCAGAAACGATTGAGGCCATTTGCGCCCACCTCGGCATCGACACCGAAACCATTACCGAAGAAGGCGGCAATGCCGCCATGATGGTTCTGCACAACGTGCTGGTACAGGGAGTCACCGTTGGGTTGCAGTCAGCCGAAGAGGCTCACGCCAGCCTCCTCCTCCCGTCCGACCATCCGGAAGACAAGGAATGAACAACCCACGGGAACTGTCGCCGGTACTGCCGATACAAACTCAGGGCGACCTGATTCGAGATCGGGTAGTTCAATCCGGTGGTCAGGGCAGCACGGTGCCTGAACTGTGCTTCGCTCTGGGTCTTGACAAAGAAGACTGCCGGGGATCAATGCTTGACTTAGAACTGAAAAGCGAAATCATCAGGACAACCCAGACCCGTGACGAATATCCTGTCTTTATTGGTGCGGCGGTGTCACACCTGTTCAAATCTGAAGAGTTGCTGCCGTTAGAAGATCCACGGTGAAGTGGTTCCTTGCCACCATGGCGGGGGCGGTGGCGGTATTTGCCGCATTGCGCAAATGGTTTTCTAACCCGGACGACTAAACCACCCGGATACGGCAGGCTTTACAAAACTCCATTGCGCCTAGCCGGTCAGTCCCGGCGTGCCGGTCGCACGGATAGTCCTTGCCGCATGGTTCAAGCAACGGTTCCTCGGTGAGGTACGCGTGGATTATTTGTTCTTTGGTGGGTAACGGTTGCGGTGCCGGTGGTGCGGGCGGTAAGCCCCGGCCAGTCTCCATTGCTTCCTTGAGGATGGCGGCGGCCCATGCATTGATGGTGCTATCAAGCCCCGCCACGTAGGCGACGATGTCGTTACGGAGGTGGCCGGACATTCTTACGGAAAGAATGGCGGGCTGATCCCCACGGTATTTAGTTACGGGTTTACGCCCCATCTCGTTCAACGAGGTTGGTGAGGTATTCGGTGACGGTGAGGTCGTATGCGGCGGCTTGGTCAATCATTGCATTTTTGATGTCGGCGGCGATCTTGATGGTGAGGGTGACTTTGGTTCCGGGTGCGGCACGCTTGGGTGGCCGTCCGGTTTTGGCTTGGATGAAATCTTCCACGGTGTACTCCTTGACAGGCTGATGCGGTTTCAGTATACTCACAGGTGCGTCAGTCCCGGCGGAAGTGCTTCGGCAAGCGGGGTCGTCTGCCGGGGCGCTGCGTTGCGGCCGGGGCGGGGCGAGTCCCCCCCTCCGCCGGGACGGGGAGCCGCCGGGGCTGGCGCGCACCCAACAAACTGCGGGGCCGCCCGGCCCCCTCGACACGGGAAGGCAATAGACATGGGACGGCACAACGCTTGGGATGATGCGGGACGGGCCGCGTCCGGGGATGTGTTTACGAGGTTGGACAAGGCTCCGAACTCGGTGCGGAAGTTTGTGGCGGGGCAGGTGTTGCATGTTCGGATTTATTTTGATGATGCGCCGGAGGATTACAAGATACGTCCGGCAGTATTTTTGCGGTCTATTGGGAACAGGACGGCGGTGATGCGGGCCGGGTATTCGAGAGGAGACCGCGGCGACACGCGTGTAACAATCGGGTCAAGACAATGCTACATATCCGACCATCCGGTAACGGTAGACAAGATCGATATTGTCGGAATATCAAACGTCATATTGACACAATTTCAATAACCTAAACAGCCGCCCCAAACAATAAATAAACAACGCCGTACAAGCGCGCCCCATCACCCCCGCAAACGCAACCCACACCGCAAACAAAACTCAGCCCAAGGATAAACACGCCGCTCCAAATGCTGACAATCCAACACCTCAGACACCCGACCCGACACCGTCTCCCGCACCAACTCCGACATCGACAAACCCAACTCCCCAGCCGCCGACTTCCACCGCTCCCGCTCCCCCGGCGAAATCCGAATCAACACATTCACCGACTGAGTCTCCACCCCCTCATCAACCAACGAAAAATCCTGCTCCTCCATCACTCAACAACCTCCCCATCAACCACATCATCATCCCCAACATCAGCCAAAATACCCTCAACAACCCCCTCATCCAAAACCCCAACCTCACCCAACAACTCCAACAACCTCAACGACTCACCCCGCATATCCACCGACACAACACCACCACCACCACCACCACCCAACGACGACCGCACCTCCCCACCAACCCCAGCCACCTCAACCCGAGACACATCCATCCCCAACAACTTCGCCCGCCGATCCATCACACCCAACACCTGACCCACCGCCCTCGAATCCGGCTCCGACACAACCTCCAACCCATCCACAACCTCCCGCCGAAACTGAGTCAACGGCCACAACGCCGCCTGCAACGAATCCAAACGCTCCAACTCCAACCGCAACACCTCCGGATACACCAACGACGCATCCCGAGCCAACCGCCCCAACACCCGAGACACACCCGACGACACCACCCCAACCGAAACCCCAAACCGCCGACCAATCTCCCCATGCGAAACCCCCGACTGCCGCATCCGAAACATCCGGAAATCACGCTCCGCCAAAAACTCACGCGACACCGCAGCCCCAGACCCAGACTCCGGCACTACCACATCATCAAACTGCTCACTCATCGACGAGACTTCCTGTTCGCTTCAGCCCACATTTGAGCGATTGTGGGTCTGGTGGGTTTGAGTCCGCGCCGTTTTTGTTCTGCGGCTAGTTGTCTGGGTGTGAGTCCGGCCCAGATTCCGTGCATGTCTGTTGGTGGGAATTCGAGTGCGTATTCGAGGCAGGGTTGTTGGACTGTGCAGGTGCGGCATAGTTGTCGTGCGTCGGTTATGTAGGTGATGTCTTTGTGTTTTTTGGGGAACATTTTGTTGGTTTGGTTTTTGCAGTTTGCTTGTTGTGTCCATTGGCGGTTTGTTTGTTGTGGGGGCATGTGGGGCGTTTTGGGTTGGTGTGGTTTAGTGGAGGAGGTTGATGTTGTTTATGCCGTTGGGGGTGAGGTGGATGGTGCAGGTTCCGGGTTGGGTGGTGACTCCGTTTTGGTTTGCGAAGTATTGGTTGACGGTGGTGAGGCTGGGGGTGATGATGATGGTTCGATGTTTTTGTTGTTTGATGTTGAGGTGGTGGTAGTGGCCGCAGATGAGGAGGTCTGATTGGGCTGGGCCTTGGTCGTATTGTCCCATTGTTTGGTCTGTCCACCAGTGCCACATAGTGTTTAGTGCCGTAGTACGGTATTTGGCTTGGTGTCCGTGGGTGAATGTTGTTAGCCGCCCGCTTGTCTCTACCGTTGAGGTGAGCGTGTCTGTGGGTAGTCCGAAGTGAACGTGGGAATAGTTCGAGTTCTGGTGGAGTATTTCGGCTACTTGTTCGAATACGGATACGTCGTCGTTGTCGTTGATTGTGGTGTAGTAGCCGCCTTTGCCTTTGCGGTTTTCTCCGTGGTTTCCGCCGACGGCGGTGACGGTGATGTTGTCGGATAGTGGGGCGATTTCGGCGATGAGGTCGCGTATGGCTCGGCGGGCTATTTTGGTTTGGTCTCGTCGGTCGGCTTGGACGGTGAACTCTTGGCTGGGGTAGTAGCCGGTGCAGTTTTCGATGATGTCTCCGAGTCCGGCGACGACGATGTGGGCGCAGGGGCTTCCGGCTTTTCGGTGTGCTTTGATGTGTTCTGGTAGTTGGTTGATGAGTCGGTCGATGGCGTCGACTTGTCCTTGGATTCCTTCGAAGTCGCCGTTGCCGATTTGCCAGTCGGATAGGGCGATGATGAGGGTGTCGTCGCCTTCGGTCTTGGTGGGTTTGCGGGTCTTCTTTTTGCGTGTTTCTTTGTAGAGGGCTTCGAGGTCTGGGGTGGCGGCGTGTCCTGCTTTGAGTCGGATTTGGGCTTTGAATGAGTAGCAGATGGTGGAGTAGGCGGGGTCGTCTGGGTGGTCTCGTTTCCAGCCGTCGTAGGAAGTCCACCGGATCGTGTCGCCGTCTATCTCGTACTTGGTGGGGTCGAGTCCTCTGGCCTCTAGTAATTCGTCCCAGTCGTGGGGAGAGGCG
>Ga0315334_10000263_pt1 | contig 32547 bp, 28 predicted proteins | sample M150034915metaG_FD_205555 | JGI IMG/M metagenome (GOLD analysis project Ga0315334, IMG submission 205555) | Ammonia-oxidizing marine archaeal communities from Monterey Bay, California, United States - M1 500m 34915 | ecosystem: Environmental > Aquatic > Marine > Intertidal zone | place: USA... | reverse complement strand
CGGAAAGTCGCTTCTTCAAATGACATTCGAGCGTCTTTTGCATGTCTCTCCGAAGGAGAATATCTATATAATGACCAATGTTCAATACAAGGAACTTGTAATGGAACAGCTTCCGGGCTTTAGCTCGGATCAAGTGCTTACAGAGCCCGAACGAAAGAATACCGCTCCGTGTATCGCATATGCAGCTGCAAAAATACATGCACTAAACCCTGATGCACGCCTTATAATTTCTCCGGCAGACCATTTGATAGTGCAAGAGCAAAATTTTTCACAAACCATTGATCAGGCAATTATTGCGGCAGAAAACGGAAAAATTGTAACGATTGGAATTTCACCTACAAGACCGGATACGGGTTATGGTTATATAGAATTTGATCCGGAGCAGAATCGAACAGAGAACAGTACGATCGAAGTGAAACAATTCAGAGAGAAACCAGATGTTGAAACCGCGGAACAATTTGTTGCGGCCGGAAATTTTTATTGGAATTCCGGAATCTTCATCTGGAAATCGGAAACAGTACTAAGAGCCCTTGCTTCCTTTCAACCCGATTTGTTCGACCTATTTGCTGGAGATCTAAAAATGTATAATACGGAGAGCGAACAAACATACGTAAACCATGCATTCACCAACTGTGAGGATATCTCGATCGATTACGCCATCATGGAGCACTCGAAAAATATTAGCGTAGTTCTGGCCAGCTTCGACTGGAGCGATCTTGGAACGTGGGGAAGCCTGGATAATCATCTGGAAAAAGACAGCGATAATAACGCGACCGTAGGAGATTCCATTTATATGTACAATACTTCTAATTGCATTGTTAATATTGCTGATGGTAAGACTGCCCTTATTGATGGTTTGGACGGCTATATTGTAATCCAGTCGGATGATAAATTATTGATCCTTCCCAAGGAAAATGAGCAAGAGCTCAAAAAATATTCGAGCTCTATAAAAAAGAAATAAGGTTCAGAAAGGGCCCTGCAGTAATCGTTTTCTAACGATTACCCGCTCGTATTTCTTTTGCTTCCCATTTTCTGTAAAGATCAAAATAGCTCTTGGTCTCCATCACAACAACCCCCCCCAGTGTATCGCCATATTTTGCGGGTAACCCGCCTGTATACACCATCATACTTCCAATAGATGAGCTCGGCACATTTTGTATGCTTGCCGTTTTTACACCGTCAACAAGGTAGAGCATGTCCCCTTTTCGTGCACCTCTGAACACAAGCTCACCATCGGATGTTAAACTAATATCGGTCGTCATGGATGAGATCAGTCCTTTTAGATCATTTTTCAATGGTGACCTTTCTATTTCTTCAGATGTTAATGTTCGTACTGGTAAATTCCCATCGATCAGTTTGAGAGCATTAGTTTGATAAACAATAGTGACCACTCCTATTTCCTGCGTAGAGCTGATAAAATCCACTTTTCCCATCTGATAAAACCCATCAATCGGAACTTCTACAATGAATTTGTGTTTCATAGTATCCCCTTTATGACGAATTTGCAAAATATAGGTTCCTGGTGGTACCGCAGTAATTCTAAAGCGGCCGTCTTCGTTCGCCCTTGCCTGGTATTTGGTTCCATGATCATCAATATAGGCTACTGCGCCATAGGCAGTCTCGCCTGAATTTTTTTCCAGTATTGTTCCTATTACTTCTCCTAAAGCTCCCTGCGAGAACAAATGTCCCGAAATTAAAAGTGCTCCAATGGTCATAAACTTTTTCATATTTTTCATTTTAGATGTATTACATGGTTCTCTTAATAGATGAGCCATTGGTATAAATTCCATAAAATGAGGCAAAAAAAAACTCTCAGAAATTTCTGAGAGCTACATGTAATGCGTTTTTATCTACACTAATTCCGCACTGGAACAGAGAAATTGACGGTCTAATTTCTTAAATAATCCCTGAAGGACCTTGCCGGGTCCTACTTCAATTACTTCCGTTGCTCCATCCTCCATCATGGCATGCATGGTTTGTGTCCATTTTACCGGAGCAGTTAATTGAGCCACTAAATTCTCTTTTATTTCATTTGGATCTGTAACGGCTTTTGCCACCACATTTTGATAAACCGGACAAACCGGTGTATTGAACTGCGTTGCTTCAATTGCAGATGCGAGCTCTTCACGTGCAGGTTCCATTAAGGGAGAGTGAAATGCTCCTCCAACGGGTAGCATTAAAGCACGTCGCGCACCAGCTTCTGTAAGTTGTTCGCACGCTTCTTCTACTGCGGGTACCGCACCTGATATTACCAGCTGCCCCGGACAATTATAATTTGCTGCAACAACTATTCCCTCTACTTTTGTGCATACATCCTCGACAACATGGTCTTCCAACCCAATAATTGCAGCCATTGTTGAAGGCTCTTTTTCGCACGCATCCTGCATGGCCATAGCTCTTTTAGAAACCAGCCTTAATCCGTCTTCAAAGCTAAGGGCTTTGCTTGCAACCAAGGAAGATAATTCTCCCAAAGAATGCCCTGCTACCATATTCGGATGAAATGAATCCTCAATGCAGGCTGCAAGAATCGTGGAATGCAAAAAAATCGCCGGCTGGGTTACTTTGGTTTGTTTCAGCTCTTCTTCTGTTCCGTTGAACATAACCTCTGTAATACGAAACCCAAGGATTTCATCGGCTCTGTCAAATAGCTCTTTCGCTATATCAGAATTCTCGTAAAGATCCTTACCCATCCCCGGATACTGAGCTCCCTGACCGGGAAAAACATATGCTTTCATTCTATAAAATTTTGCTACAAAATTAATTAAAGGTTTGACATATGCAGAAAAAGGAACCTTTCAAATCGGGTTTAATGCAGCCTTTATTATGCTGCTATTGTAGAACGATTTTCTTAACAATAAAGCTGTCTTCATTGGATATACTAAGAAAGTAGGTCCCGGAACCATATGCCGACAGATCCAACTTGAGGCTTGAATGGAATTCAGCTGAAGATATATGATTTCCTAAAACATCGGTAACTTTCACATTATGTTTCGCATCATTACTGGCAGTTAATGTAATCAGCCCTATAGATGGGTTTGGATAAACAGATATATTCGACAGGGTGTTTTCACTCAAACCGATCCAGTTGCCCATTAAAAGCTGTATTCCAAGTGCATTTCCGTTGGTATATACATACTGAGCTGCCGGATCTCCCGGAAGATAGACAGCACTGGCCCATTGTGGCTGAGAGATTGTTCTGTCATCCACTATTCGAATATCATTCAGATTTGCATTACTCATTAATTCTGCAGCAGCATAAAACGCACCTACGTTAGCCCAAACCGGATCATCAAAGAGTAAATCAATGTAGCCCGCAGCAACATCACTGGCACTTATCGTATCTGGACTTGTTGAAAAAAGGGAAGCCATATTTGCTGCAAAAAATGAGCTGGTATCTTTTAAGCTACCCGTGATCTGACCTCCCGGAACCGTTCCACCATCCAGCATCACTCTGATGCCCGAAAGCTCAACCACCTTTTTTATATGGTACATTGTTGCATATACAGAGCCGTCTGCGGAAAATGGTATTGTATTCACAAAAGAATTCGTCCCGACAGAAGCCAGATTACTCTGTGGATGTAAGCCTATTCCATCTTGTGAATATACCCCCTGAACATCCGTAACCTCAATAGTTCTTAAATACGTGTTATTATCAAACGATGGTCCTGCCGTTTCTTCTGTGCTAACAATTGTATACGTTCCGTTATAAACGCCAACAGGAAGAGATGGGGTCTCTATTCCATCAAAAGAAATGGATGATCCTGAGTTCAAAATTGGTTCGCTCCCTGCCGAATTGAAAGCACCAAAATTAACGGCCAAATCAATATTGGTTTGATTGGTGCTCCCAAAATTATGTACTTCTGCACCAACATACCAATTTGTATCGAGCTGTTCAAAAGGAATCCTGCTGTATTCTATTCCATCGTTATTTTCCCCAATGATCCACCCGGAAATAAGTTGTACATCGTTAATTGGTTGTTCGAGTACTTTAAAATCATCCACGAACCAGGAGAAACCATATGTTCCGGTCCAGTGCAATCGAAAATAAACTTCATTTACCGAGCCCGTTAATGCAGGACTAATGTTTATTTGTACCAGCTTTGGATTGTACGTGGATCCCCCAAACTCTAAATTGTTAAAGACTTTAAAAACATTATTCATAGCGCTTATCTCTGAATTTTGATCCAAATCTGGCCACGAAACATTACCCATTCCATCCCCAATCCCTACGACCAAATATGGCTCTTCATTGTTGTATCTCTTATAATACGTTTCAAATTCAACGACTACATTAGGAAAACCCGTCAAGTCAATCGGGTTGGCAGTTGTTAGCCAGCTGTCTTCATTTTCATTTCCACCATTCGTTTCTCCATAATAATCAGAGTCCAAAAGGGCCCATCCATCTGCAGATGATGTCGACTGAATATCCCCTATAAAAAAAGATCCCTGACAGGAATTTGACCCAAGAGTCCAGTTCAAAGAACAGTCCAAGGTGTCGTGGTCCAAAACCCAATCGGTTGTTGTACCAAAGGTACTTTCCCACAGCGGAATTGATTTTATTTCTGGTGCAACAGCTACAGCCGTTTTTGGAAGGGCAGCTTCGAAACACTTCGCTACTGGACCAGTCTGGTCAAAGAATTGAGCTACACTGCTGGTAACCCATAAAAAGCAGAGTATGCTTAAGGTTGTATTTTTCACTAAGCTGATATTAGTTGGGGCGTAAAGGTAGCAAATTGAATGAAAAGTGTCAATTCCGAAAACACTCTAAAGATGAAAGAACTAATGTGCTTGTTATAATAATTAAAGTGATTGATACTACACGCTGTCATCTTGTTCATTTAACGATTGAATGTAATTTAGTCCACACTCCATTCCGTGTCGGTAATCGGCAGTGATCAGCTTGACAGAATTCGAATAGGTTCCGGTTTGCAATGGGTCTACAGGGGCTATTTGTGTAATTTTTAATCCTTTCGGAGGGTTGTTGATATAATCAATTGAGGCATTGTATTTTAGATGATTGTTTTCGAAACAAGCTTGTAGTTTTTCATTGTCCCAAAAATAATACGAACCAAAGTAATCGGGCCACGATTGACTTATCTTCACATCCGGTGGTGTTGTTCTTATAATAACAATATCTCGCGCCCCATTTTCGAATGCCCACTTAACCGGAAGTGAATCGCTCCAACCCCCATCCATATATCCAACTCCATCTAGGAAGTGCTCTCCCTTTGTAACAAAAGGTAAGGTACAAGATGCAATTACCGCATCGAGCCAGGTTTCTTTAGTTGGTTTATGATAATGCGCCTCACCGGTTTCTCGATTAGTCATTACGATTATGACTTCTTTATTTTGAATTACGGAAAAGGCCGTCTCAAAATCAAAGGGTATTTTTTCATTTGCAATTTCGCGAAAGAAATCTACATTCATCATGCCTTCGGCCGACATTAATCTATTATAGCTTATGAAATTGTCATCCTCTGCAAGCAGACACATGGCTTTATAGTAATGCCTGTATTGGCCACTCAAATAATAGGAAAGCCCAATGGACCCTCCCGATATTGCAATGTACTTATCAAACGGATTATAATTGTGTGTTATAAAGGCATCCAGAACTCCTGCAGAAAATGAAGTTCTAAAGCCACCGCCCTGAATAATTAGTGTTTTTTTACGCATCCTGAAAATCAAGAATAAAATTAACCATATAATATAAAAATTGCAATACCTGAAACGAACAAATTGAATAAAAATTGACTGTTTGTGTTTTCTCGGATTTTAAATATAAAATTGTAACTTCCGAGCTCAAAATTAAAACTATGATTAAAAAGACCATACTTACTGCACTTTCTTCAATAGTGCTCATTTTTAGCTCATTCGGTCAAGCTCCGGATAGTTTTAAATACCAGGCAGTCGTTAGAAATACCGGAGGAATAATTTTAAACAACCAGGCAGTTGGCATACGTTTAAAAATTGAGCAAGGTGCAATAGGCGGAACAGCAATTTATACTGAAACATTTGCAGCTACAACAAATGCTTATGGTATCGTAAATCTGGAAATTGGAACAGGAACCACAACAGATGACTTCACAACCATTGACTGGGAGAATGGACCGTATTACATGGAAACAGCAGTCGATTATTTAGGAGGAATGTCTTATGTGGTTATGGGTACAAGCCAGCTAATGAGCGTTCCGTATGCACTGCATTCCAAAACAACCTCAGATAAATTTTTCAAGAGCATGCAGGGTGGAAAGGTGGACGTTGGAAATGTTGTGAGCACCGAAACAATAAAGATCATAGGCGTTTCTTTTCCAAAACCCTTCACAAACCCGCCAAATGTTATTTGCACAGCTGCAGAAGAACCCGGTACGATCTTCGATGATTCGTTCAATATTACTGTTCGTGAAATAACCACTACCGGATTTGTGATGGTCGTTAATCGTGTGGATGGCAGCTGGTGGGGACAAGACGTTGACGCGTTTTGGCTGGCTTTTGAGTGAGCTATACTTACTTGAGTTAATTCTATTTGAAGCTTACTTAAGCGTAATAAACAATACCCGTGTGTCTCGGTCGTACGAAACAGTACAATCGTAAAATTCTGCAAGCTTTTCCAATGAAATCACCAAACGATCTTCGAAACCCCATGACATTACACCAGCGATCATTTTGGGCTCCCAAAAAGCATGTATTTCGCAATTTTTTTTGGCTTTGTATCCGTTTTTCTGGTTAAAGCTCCATTTAATTTCCATCCTATCATTGGATCGATTCCGGATGGTTGCCGATTCTTCGCGGATCTGTTCTCCTATGGTTTCGGTACTTTGGATCTCAGAATGCTGTGTGATGAAGGTGTCTTTTTTACTGCCATCAAAATAACCCTCGTAGCTTACTTCCTGGTAGTCAATCAAATCGACATTGCCCGACATTGCGTCCACGATATATTGGACTTCAAACCCCTCAACTGTTATGAAAACTTCGTCGCCGTCTTTATAGATCATGACATAATCAGGAGTGCAACTTTCTGTCATATCCTCTTTGGCAGATCCCGATTGTAAATACGTTTTTCCTTCTATTATTACTGCAAGACTCGCTCCCTCCGGTGAAACCTCACAGCGACTCACTATCAAAGCTGGAATTCCGATAAGTGCAAGGACTACAAGTATATAGATCATTAATCGCCCTCGCGGTCGATATCTAGCGGTTTTTCTGCTTGAATGGATCTCTGTCATCGGATGCTTATTGGTTTTATTTAAACCTACGAAAATTGTACGGTAATAGCCACGGCTAAATTCTATTTGAAGATCACTTAAGCGTAATAAACAATACCCGTGTATCTTGGTCGTACGAAACAGTACAATCGTAAAATTGAGCCAGCTTTGTCAGTGAAATCACCAAATGATCTTCGGTTGCATATGCTGTTTCTCCAGGTGCGACAACGGTTTGCTCCCAAAAAGCACGTACTTCGCAATTTTTTTCGGCTTTGTACTCTCCGTTTTTCATGTTGAAGCTCCATTTAATTTCCATGGTATCATTGGATCGATTTCGGATGGTTGCCGATTCTTTGCGGATCTGTTCTCCTATGGTTTCGGTACTTTGGAACTCAGAATGCCGTGTAATGAAGGTCTCTTTTGCACTGCCATCAAAATAACCCTCGTAGCTTACTTCCTGGTATTCAAACAGATCGACATTGCCTGACATTGCGTCGACAATATTCTGTGCTTGTGATGGTTCTATGAAAAATGCGTCGCCATCTTTGTAGATCAGGACAATTCCTGGAGGACAACTTTTTTTCATGTCCTCTTTGGCAGATCCCGATTGTAAATAGGTTTTTCCTTCTATTGTTACTGCAAGATTCGCTACATCAGGTGAAATATCGCAGCTTCTGAATATAAGAAATGGAGTTGCGATAAGTGCAAGAAATCCAATTATATAGATCATTAATCGCCCTCGCGGTCGATATCTAGCGGTTTTTCTGCTTGAATGGATCTCTGTCATCGGATGCTTATTGGTTTATTTAAACCTACGAAAATTGTACGTTAAAAGCTACAGCCAGATAGTATGGGAGGCGGGAATTACTCCCTCCGGTCGTGCTGCTCCGCGGTGAACCCTTGTTGTTCGAGCTTGCAAATTCAAGCCCTTCAAGCCATGCTGAAAAGCCCTGCAACATCACTGTTATAGAGCTAAGCGTACTAGTGACGGGACTTTGAACCTATTTTGCCTTTCCAAGTATTCTAAACATCCCAGTCCCACAAGTTGGGCATTTCCCTTTCATGGCTTTTCTTCCATTTTTCATTGTCACCTCTGCACCATCTTTTATTTCTTTCTTTGCTTTACATTTTACACAATAACCTTCCATAATTTATAGTTTTTAGTTTCTAAATTAATTTATTATCACCCAAGTTACATACTAAACATTAAAATTGCCATAATTAATACAGGCTTTATTAACAGGCAGTTGTGAACATCCTCAAGGGTTTTAAAAATAAAAAGGGGATGGAATTAAAAAACCCCCTGTCAATCAATCGATTAACAGGATTCTATGTGCTCGAGGTGGGACGTACTCCCTGCATTGCTCCGGTCGTGCTGCTTCGCGGTGAACCCGCATGCCCATATTAGTTATTGCAAATTCAAGCCAACACCTGAAAAATAAAAATGGTCCGGCCCCAAAAGGGAGCGGACCATTTTTGTACTCGAGGCGGGACTTGAACCCGCACGCCCAAAAAGAGCACAGGATTTTAAGTCCGGCGTGTCTACCAATTCCACCACTCGAGCATTCAACTTATCGGACAGATAAGTTTGGTAGTATTTGTTTCAAAACATCCTCTCGATTAGCTTTCGCTGATCTCTTTTGAAGGATGCCTTCTCTCCCACGAGATTACTTTCGTGATCTCTAAAATGGGAGGTTTTCAATTCAAAACGACATCTAAGATGTCCTATTTTAAACCTCTCTGCAAAAAGCCAAAACTTGTTTCGCTTTTTCCTTTGAATTTCAAAAGCTGCCTAGGCAGGTTTTGACTTGAGCGGGCGATGAGATTCGAACTCACGACCCCCACCTTGGCAAGGTGATGCTCTACCCCTGAGCTACGCCCGCTTATTTCAATATTCACTACATCGTTTGGCAGCGGCGACAAATGTAGTAAGTATTTCTAAAATAAAGAATAACAAAATCAAAAAAGTGGCTACCCTCCGGTTAGCTTTTTGATCTCGTTGAGTTTCATTAAAGCTTCAACGGGTGTTAAGGTGTTGATATCGATACTAACGATCTCTTCACGAATTTGCTCCAACACCGGATCATTGAGCTGAAAGAAGCTGAGCTGCATGTCTTCGAGGTCATCAGATTCGGGTTTTCCCTTCTTCTTTTTCGTATTCTTTTTACCGGAAAGCTCATGAGAAGCTTCCAATTGTTTCAGCATTCCTGTGGCTCTTTGCAATACCTGGACAGGCATTCCGGCAAGCTTTGCTACATGTATGCCAAACGAGTGCTCCGACCCACCTTCAACAAGCTTGCGCAGAAACAATATCTTCTTTCCGACCTCTTTTACTGAAACATTAAAATTCTTGATCCGTTCGAATCGATGGGTCATTTCATTCAGCTCATGGTAATGGGTTGCAAATAATGTTTTGCCCTTCAGCTTGGGATGATCGTGAATGTACTCGGCAATAGCCCATGCTATTGAGATGCCATCGTATGTGCTTGTTCCTCGGCCAATTTCATCGAGCAAGATCAAGGATCGGCTCGATAAATTGTTCAAAATGCTCGAAGTCTCGTTCATCTCCACCATAAAAGTCGATTCTCCCGATGAAATGTTATCCGATGCACCAACCCGCGTAAATACTTTGTCTACCAATCCAAGCTTGGCCTCGGCAGCCGGCACAAAAGACCCCATTTGTGCCATCAGGCTGATCAATGCCGTTTGACGCAGCAATGCACTCTTTCCCGACATATTAGGCCCCGTGATCATCATGATCTGCTGGGTATCGTTATCCAGAAAAACATTGTTTGAAATATACTCCTCTCCAACTTCCATTTGTTTTTCAATCACCGGATGGCGCCCCTCTTTAATATCAATAGCGAAGGATTCATTGACTTCGGGTTTAACATAATTATTCTCCTCGGCGACCTCTGCCATCGAAAGCAAACAATCCAAATTTGCGATCAAGTTTGCGTTTAACTGAATAGGGCTGATGTAATCGGCCATAGAATAAACCAAATCCTGAAAAAGACGTGCCTCAAGCTCCTGTATCTTTTCTTCCGCACCTAAAATCTTCGATTCGTATTCTTTTAATTCCTCCGTAATATAGCGTTCCGCGTTCACAAGTGTTTGCTTCCGAATCCACTCTTCAGGAACTTTGTCTTTATGTGTATTTCGTACTTCAATATAATACCCAAATACATTATTGAACCCGATCTTTAAGCTCTGAATACCCGTTCGTGCAATTTCTCTTTCCTGGATCTGATCGAGAAAATCTTTGCCCGAGTATGAAATTTCACGTAGAACATCCAGCTCACTATTAAATTCATCCGCAATAACCTTTCCCTTGCCAACCTGTATAGCCGGCTCTTCCTGCAGTGTGTTTTGAATAAGCTCCAATAGCTCGTTGCACGGGTTGATCTGGTCGGCAATGCGAATTAATACTTCCGTATTTTGCTTCGAAATCATCTCTTTAATCGGGGTAAGCTGCAATAAAGTTCTTCTTAACTGAACAACCTCCCGAGGGTTTACTTTCCCGACAGCAACCTTTGAGATCAGCCGTTCCAGATCGTTAATCTGCCTTAATCGTTCTCCCAGCTCAAAACTCAGCTCGGAATTATTCGAAAACGCTGCAACTGCTTCGAGTCTGTCCTGTATGGGTTTTAGTTGTTTCAGCGGTAACACTACCCAGCGTTTCAACATTCTCCCCCCCATTGGGGTCTTGGTACGATCTATTACATCGATCAATGTTTTTGCGTTATCGTGAGGGGAGTGCAATAATTCTAAATTGCGAATCGTAAAACGATCCAGCCACACATACTTGTCTTCTTCTATCCTCGATATTGATTTAATATGCTGTAATCGATCGTGCTGGTTTTCGGTTAGGTAATGAATAATGGCTCCAGCAGCTATAACACCAGCATCTAATCGTTCTATACCAAACCCTTTAAGCGAGGTTGTTCCAAATTGCTGGTTTAGATTTTCATTAGAATAATCCGCGCTGTAGATCCAGTCTTCCAGTCTGAATGAATAATAGTTGTTGCCAAATGCTGCGTCGAATTCTTTGGTGCTTCTTTTACTGTAAATTATTTCGCTGGGTTCAAATCCTTGAACTAATTTTTCAATGTAATCTGTTTTTCCCTGTGCAACTAAAAATTCTCCGGTAGAAATATCAAGAAACGAAATTCCAATAAGCTCCTTTTCAAAATGCAAAGAGCACAAAAAATTGTTCTTTTTAGTATCGAGTACCTGATCATTTAAGGATACTCCCGGAGTAACAAGCTCGGTAACGCCCCTTTTAACAATGGTTTTTGTCATTTTTGGGTCTTCGAGCTGATCGCAAATAGCCACACGCTGCCCGGCACGAACAAGCTTTGGCAAATAAGTGTCGAGTGAATGATACGGGAAACCCGCTAATTCTACAGCACCTGCAGCTCCATTTTTTCTTGCCGTAAGTACAATTCCAAGTATTTTTGAGGCAACAACAGCATCTTCTCCAAATGTCTCATAAAAATCTCCCACACGAAACAACAGCAAAGCCTTAGGATGGCGCGCTTTTATCTTGTTATACTGCTTCATTAAAGGAGTCTCTTTCACTTCTTTTTTTGTGGTTCCTTTTTCCAAAGTCGATTGATTTAGTAACCTTTGCGATGTAAATGTAAAGTCGCTGATTGATTTCACAAAATATCAGCGTATCTTGTTATCAACAAAATGAATAAAAAATTAAAACTTTGGGAGCTGAACAGGGTGTCAGAATCGGAATTCAAACTTCAGAAGAAGTTTCCAATAATTGTCGTACTTAATGATATTCGAAGCCTGGCCAATGTCGGGTCCTTCTTTAGGACTTCTGATGCATTCAATATTGAGAAGATCTATCTGTGCGGAATAACTGCGGCTCCGCCCCACCGCGAAATTCAAAAAACAGCCCTTGGTGCCACCCAAACAGTAAGCTGGGAACATAAAGAATCAATAATTGACGTTGTATCTGCACTAAAAAACGATGGATGTACGATATGTTCCATAGAACAAACTGAAAGAACAACATCTCTTCAAGAAATTTCAAGTATAGATAAGGCAAAATTTGCACTCGTTTTTGGAAATGAAGTAAATGGGGTGAATCAGGATGTTATCGATATTTCGGATTATGTAATTGAGATCCCGCAATTTGGCACCAAGCACAGCCTTAATGTTTCGGTTTGTGCCGGAATTGTTCTATGGGAATTTGCCAAAAAGTTACTTAACTAACTTGCGGTCTTCATTCTGTCGCGGTCGTATTTCCCCGTTCCAAGATCGTTTAGAAGAGTAAAGTGGCTTTTCAAAGCACCGTAAAACGTCTTGTGCTCAAGATAGGGAACATTGAATTCACGAGCTGTTTCTTTCACTATACCGGCTATTTTGGGATAGTGCACATGGCATATTGTTGGAAATAAATGGTGTTCAATTTGATGGTTCAACCCACCAATGAACCAGGTAAGAGCGGAATTTGAATTGGCAAAATTCGCCGTAGTTTTCATCTGGTGTATCGCCCAGCTATTCTCAACGGATTTTTTCTCATCCAATTCGTAGAATTCAACATCTTCAATAACATGCGCGGCTTGAAATACAAGTGCCAGTATCAATCCGGAGATCATTTGCATAATAACAAACCCGGCAACAACTACCCCCCAGGATACACTTAAAACGATAATGGGCAAGGCAATAATTACGGCATAATAAATAATCTTAAAAAGGATAATTCGAAACAAGGCCGTACCAAAGGAGACATTTTGCCCTTTGAGTAAACCCTTCTTATTGTATCGGATCAATTGATCATAGTCTTTAAATGTAGCCCAATAAAGAGTAAGGACTGAGTAAAGAATGGGAGCGTAAAATAATTGGAACCGGAAAAACTTCTTGCGTTCCTGATTGGGCGAAAAACGAATAATCCCTTTCTTTTCTATGTCTTCATCATGCCCCTCTATATTAGTATAAGAATGGTGCAGAACATTATGTTGAATCTTCCAATTAATATGGTATCCTCCGACGAAATTCAAAACAAATCCGAAAAAATTGTTCGTACTTTGTTTTGAAGAATACGCCCCGTGATTCGCGTCGTGCATAACCGATAAACCGATCCCCGCCATTCCAAGGCCCATTATCGCCCACATTATAATTACACCCCAGAAAGATGCAACCACTCCTGTTAACATTAAAACAAAAGGTGTAAAATACAGCAAGAGCATGAAAAGCGTTTTAAAGCGCATATTCAGATTCGCATGCTTGGAAATATTGCTCTCTTTAAAGTATGCATTTACCCTTTTTCTGAGCTCAATATAAAATTCTGGACGATCAGTTTGGTTAAACCTAACGATTGGTTCCATGTCAATGACTTTTGATTCAATCAAATATACGCCAAAAGGAACGGTTCAAACCATGATTTTCGACGAATATTGATTATTCTGTGATTCATAGGTGTTTTCATACCATCAAAAATTACTAATATCAAGTGATATTACTAATTTTGGAGTGTTCAAAATAAATTCGGATGATCAAGACAGATATTATTATTATCGGAGCAGGGCCTGTCGGTCTATTTACCGTTTTTGAAGCAGGCCTATTAAAATTAAAGTGCCATTTAATTGACTCTCTACCGCAACCTGGAGGACAGTGCTCGGAAATTTATCCAAAAAAACCAATTTATGATATTCCCGGTTTCAAATCAATTCTTGCAGGAGATCTGATTGAGCGATTAATGGAACAGGCAGAACCCTTTAAACCAGGATTTACTCTTGGAGAAGCTGCTGTTTCCATTCGCAAAACAGACGATGAGAAATTCATTGTTACTTCCAATAAAGGTACGCAGCACGAGGCTCCGGTTGTGATAATTGCAGGTGGTCTTGGTGTATTTGAACCTCGCAAACCGCCAATTGAAAATATTAGTGCCTTTGAAGACAAGGGAGTAGAATACATAATTAAAAACCCTGATTTTTACAGAAATAAAAAATGTGTCATTGCAGGAGGTGGAGATTCGGCGCTTGACTGGGCGATACATCTTACCGAAAATAAAATTGCACGTGAAATAACTTTAGTTCATAGAAGCCCTTCGTTTCGTGGACATTTAGACTCGGTACAGCAAATAATCGACCTGGCGGAAATGGGTAAAATAAATCTGATTACGCAAGCTGAAGTTGTAGGCCTCAATGGTTCTGATCGTTTGGAAAGCGTAACAATTAAACACAAGATAGATGGAGAATCCGTAAAGGAAACCGATCACTTTATTCCTCTATTTGGTCTCAAACCGAGTCTTGGGCCAATCGCCAACTGGGGTTTGAACATTGAAAAAAATGCGATTGAGGTAGACCCAACAGATTATTCCACTAATATTCCTGGTATTTACGCCGTCGGTGACGTCAATACGTATACCAATAAATTGAAATTAATCCTGTGCGGGTTTCATGAGGGCACCATGGCTGTTCAGTCTGCCTTCTCTAGAATTCACCCGGAAAAGAAAAATGTATTGAAATACACAACCGTTAATGGTATTACCGGATTTTAAAGCAAACCTGCGTATTCCTTTTATTTGTTTTGTTGAGTATCCTATCCCTGATGAACTCACAAATGAGACATTCTAACAAAATTTAAACTGTTCGATTTAATTATCTTTATAACGTGAATCGTAGAACCATTAATGCAGTAATAATACTGGGAATTATCTCTGTGGCTGGAATTTTGTTCGTTCAGGTTACCTCCATAAACCGATCGGCAGACTTACAAGCCAAAAATATCACGATCCAAGAACGACAGGACAGTTTAAATCTGGTTCACTTTACCGAGCAAACACATATAGCACTTACAAATGTATTGCACAGAATTACTGTGGTAAATGCCGATAGCTCTGATCTATACGAGGCCGTCAAACAAATAAAACCCAATTATTTTACCGTTGACTTCAATGAAGAGTTGGATTTTTATCAGCTCGAAACGTGGCTGAAAAGAGAATTTTATAATCGGAATTTATATTATGATTTTCAATATGGGATCTACGACTGTTTTAACAATACCATTTCCTTTGGTCCTCTGATACACTATTCGGGTTCTGAGTTTATTGCCGATTCTTCATCAATCATAACAACACCAAAAATAAACTGGAAAAAAGACGGACATTATTTCACCGTTTATTTTCCGGAAATGGGGGTAACCAGTAAGACAGAAATAGAATCTTCATCGTATTCACCTTATTTGTATTTGATGATCATCGTAGTATTGATCCTGTTGTTCTTTGGGTTTACTGTAGTCGTTATTTTACGACAGAAACGACTTTCTGAGGTAAAAACAGACTTCATCAACAACATGACGCATGAGCTCAAAACACCGATATCCACTATTGGACTTTCCTCTGAAATGATCTTACAAACAGACCCGGTAAAAGACGCTTTGAAAATTCAAAAATATGCCAGTCTGATTTATAAAGAAAACAAACGATTGGAGAATCAGGTAGAAAGGGTATTAAACATTGCCAAGCTGGACAAACACGAGATAACACTTAAAAAAGAACCTTTCAATATGCATGAGTTCTTACAAGAAGTGAAAGACAATTTCGATTTCAGTCAAAGTGAAAAAGGTGGCAATATTTCGTTACACCTCGGTGCACAAAAAACAACAATTGAGGTTGACCCCGTACATATTTCAAACGTCATTTATAATCTTATAGACAACGCTATTAAATATTGCAACAAGGCTCCTGAAATAGTAATTTCGACAAGCTCAGACAAAAACTCTTTAATTGTTGAAGTTGCCGATAACGGCATTGGAATTCGAAAGGAGAATGTAAAAATGATCTTTGATAAATTTTATCGTGTCCCCACCGGAAACCTCCATGATGTTAAGGGGTTTGGATTGGGCCTTTATTATGTCAAGCTAATTATTGAAGAGCACTCAGGTACGATTTCTGCTAAAAGTATGCCAGACACAGGAACTACTTTTCTGATTCGATTACCGTATTAGCTAACGCTTCTTTTTTAATTCCGAAAATGGCTGCGGAAACAAGCCGTCTCTTGCTATTTTTCTTCCTCGCTTATAAACCATGATCCTTTCATTCGCTAGTTGACCTTTTATCTTCGCATCCAGTAAATAATACTTTTTCGCTTCGAACATTACATCATATGTGCCGGTTATCGATCTGTTGCCAATTGTTACATCTATCCTGTCTTTTTCAATCAAGATATAAATTGCAGAAGATGAAACTTGAAGAACTTCAGCCCCGGCATCAAGCTTATATGCCGGTATTGTTCCGGCATATTTCCCAAGGTATCTTTTCTTTAATGAGATCTCCTTCTGTGCCATCAGTAACATTGGCATTACAAACAGGAGCGCTAAGACCGATTTCCGCATAGTAACGAAGATAATAAATTATTCAGTAAGGTTCTCAAGCATTTTTGCCAGAGGGGATGGTAATGGTAAACGTTGTTTCCTCGTTTGGTATGCTCTTAACTGAGACCGTTCCTTCATTAATTTCTACGTAGTCCAGAACTATTGAAAGGCCTAAGCCTGTTCCCGGAAACGACTCCGCGTTGGCTGCCCTATGGAACGGAGCAAAAAGAAATTGAATTTCATTTTCTGGTATGCCGATTCCAGTATCCGAAACATGAATTTTCACCTGGTCTGGTTCGTAAACCAATGTCAATTCAGGATTTCCGTGCTTAGAATATTTTAAGGCGTTTGATATTAAGTTACTGATTGCATGGCTCATTAAATTAGAATTAATGAATACCTCTCTAGATTCACCAATTATACTAAAATCCACTTCGCGCTTGTCCTCCTGAATAGAATTGTGTTTTTTAACCTGGTCAGCACATACTTTATTAAGATCAGAAAATTCTTTTTTTGATTCAATTTTCCCTGCAGAAATTTTACCCATTAATAATATCTCATTCATTAGGTCTGTCATTCGAGTGATCTCTGATTTTATTCTTTTGGTTGCATTTGTCATTTCCTCTTGAATCCCCTTATTGCTTGTGCTTACCAATAAAGTCAACAATTCAGAGTTCGCCTGAATAATTGCCATTGGCGTACGAAATTGATGTGCGATCGTAAGATTTCCTGTCCTTTCGGACCGATCATTTTCGGCAACTAAATTGGATTTGCCGTTGCCGACGTTGATCTTTTCTTCAAGCGCACAGTTGTCTGAGGCAAACGGCTCTGCGTCAGTAGTAGGTTGAGTTGCTTGAAGACGGCAACTGTTGTTGCCTTTTTCTTTGGTGCTGGTATTCGGTGGAGTGGCATTCATCTTTTTCAGTTTTAGTTGATTTATTTTCTAGTTTGTTGCGTTCTTTTTACTTCAAGGAGGAAACATTTATCAAAACTTTGTAGTGCTTTAATAAGTTAAAGCGTCTCTTTACAGTTCGGTTTATATTTCGAACCAAATACTGGTTGAAGCTCATCGCTTGATTCTTTTCGTTTTTCAGTTGTTTTTCAGTAGTGCTGGTAATTGTTCTTGTAGTGTTCATTTTTTTCAGTTTTAATTGGTTAATACTTTTTGTTTTTTCTAATTTTTGTTTTTGTGTTCGTTTAATTGTTCATTACAAATCTCGGTTGAAAACAGTGGTACATCAATAGGTATTTATACCTGTTTTTAATTCATAGTGATTATTTGTACAAAGAACCATTGACTCTAAAATTGATTTTTTGCTATTGCTCACTGTTTTCATTTATTCTTTTCTTTAGTAATAATTGTTCAGAACAAATCTCGGTGATATGCAAAGGCAATTCAATAGGTATTTATACCTGTTTTTTTTATTTTGGGTTAAATCCATTTTTGTAGTGTATAAACTATAAGGCAAAGTTAGAGCGATCGACCTATATAGGATTTACTTAAAAGTTCAGATAATTGACTGAAAAGTTCAGGTTAAAAAGTTGGAGATAAGGGGTTCTACCCAACACATAGCAGGTATGCTGGGAGATATACCGATTATTCAATAACGGATATAGTTAGACCAGTATGTTTGTCACACTTGATGAAATGTCCAATAAACTACGGTGAATTGCGGGAGCTTTAAATAGCTTATGCCAGCTTATGCATCCCTTTCTTTAAGGCAAAGATCACGAGCTCAACTGCATTGTCGGTCTGGGTTTTGTCAGAGATATTGCGGCGATGTCCTTCCACTGTTCGCTGACTTACAAAAAGTTCATCTGCTATTTCTTTGTTGCGTTTCCCTTGACAAACAAGCTCAATTATCTCCTCTTCACGTGTTGTGAGCACTACTTTTTCTTCATTCCCCAATTTACCTTTCCGGATCTCGGTAAGCAAGGTTTGCGTGATCATTGAATCAAAATAAAATCCTTTATCAATTACGGAATGAATGGCATCGATAACCAGCTCAAAATCCGACTGTTTGGGCAGGAACCCTTTGGCACCTTGTGCCACACAACGATAAATGAGGTCTGTAACATAGTGCATGCTTACTATAATAATTCCCATGTGCGGGTATTCTTCCGAAATGACGGGCAAAGTCTTTTCACCGCTCAACACGGGCATGTCCAGATCGAGAAGAAGAATGTCTACTGGTTGCTTCTTAAGCCGGTCCAATAGCTCTTGTCCATTCGGCACATCAAACACAACATCCAGTTCGTCTTCCAGCTTTAAAAGTGAGATCATTCCCTGCCGCACCATATAATGGTCCTCGGCTATTGCTACTTTTATTTTATTCGCCATTCGTACTTTCCAGTGTTAAAGTTATTGTGGATGGTGTTCCTTTTTGATAATCCAATATGGCATTGATGCTGGCCGCTCGTGCCCGAACCGATTCCAAACCAATGCCTTTAGCGGTTTTTAAAAATTCTGCGTATTCTGCATTTGATAAACCAGCACCGTTATGGGTGAGGCAAAAGCGGATATTCTGCCGATCTTCTTCTATACTCAGCTCAAGCTCTGAGGGTTTAGCGTGTTTTCGTATATTTTGTATGAGCTCGAGAACGATCCGGTACACGTTCAGCTCGATGTCCTTTCCGAAACGCCGATCCATTTCGGTCGTACAATGAAACGTTACTTCAAGGTCCGTAAGCTCTTTCATGTATTCCTCCAGAGCAGGCAAAAGTCCGAACTCCTTTACGAACCGAGGAGAAAGCCCGTGAGCCACACCGCGAACACTCTGCACAATATGGTCCACTATATCACGCTGTTGCTGAAGGTCCTCCTTCCCGATGACACCCCCTTTTTTGATGACGGCCTGGTGCCGTGTCATGTTCAGCTTCAGTGCGCTCATTAGAGGACCAATCTCGTCGTGCAGATCGCGGGAGAATTTCTCGCGTTCGCTTTCCTGCGTTTCGATAGCCGCATTCAGTACCTCCAGCTCTTTTTTCTTGACGACCATCTGGTACTGGGCTTCGCGCTCAATGGTTCTTCTTTTGTACAGCACAACGAACACCACGATTGCCATCACGAGCAGCACCATAACCAGTGTGCCTGCAATAACTGCCAGTACTATGCCCGTTTCAGTGCCCATACCGCCCTTAGTATTATGAGGTTAAACAAAATATTTGTGACCAGCTGAATCGGCCAGAGCTTCATGGTTAATTCATCATTGCCACCTGCATACAAAATCATCTCGGAAAATAGTGTAAGCACCATTGTGCTCCCAAAGTAAAAGAAAAAGCCGACATTGACCCAGAACTCGGGCAGCTTTGTCAACTTCATTTGCTCCTCAGAGAAAAAGACCTGGTAGAACCAAAGCAACGTGAAAAAAATCGTTAGTACATTGATTGTCCAGGCTGCAAAAGTATTGAACGTCAGGTATCCTTGTCGGTAAAAGAACTCGAACAAGGAAACAAATAGAAAGAAGAGAAACAACCAGCGTATGATCACTTTCATCTTTTGAAGCTGCAAAACGCGGTAATAATAATAACAAATAATTGCTCCGACCAAAACATTATAAACATGAAAGACCGGCATGTTATTTATTCCCTCCAGACCAACCACTTTTGCTGTATAATCACAAACAAACGAAACCCCCAGAAAAACAAAAAGAGCCCTCCAGACAAAACCGGAAGCGCTCTTACTTATTATAATCAGTAAACTCAATGGAAGTAATGGACTGAATAATGAAACTCTTTCAAGCATCAGATATGCATCCTTTTCCATTGTATATTATTAAAGATCGTGATTCAAAGAATTTCTCGGACCACAACGAGTAGGGCAAGGAGCAGATCGATCCACCATATAGCTTTCCAGGTCGTTGCCGTCTTTGTCGGCACCAACCAGTACCAAACGGGTGTTTCCTTCACTGTCTTCACCCATATACATGCGAATACCTACCACCGCAGGGTTGGAATTCAACAGGTCGTTGATCGTGTTCTTGCCAAAAAAATGCGCTTTGTGCTTTCCTCTGTTAGCGGTTTGAAAGGTTTTTGTCCATTCAGAAGCTTCCGCTTTATCTGCTCTTCCGTCTAGTTTTGATCCTTCATTACCATCAAACATGTCTGCCATAACTTTAAGTTTTAGTAGTTAATTAATAGATTAAGTAGGCGGTGAAACTAATAAAATTGTTGGAAGTAATCTATTATATTATTTATTAAGTTATTAAGAGCGAATTATGGATAACTGCGAAACGAACAGGCCGCCCGCTTAATCGATTAATTTACTATTTTAGAATTTGTTACACCGAAATTCCATAAAATGAAACAGGCGAATTTTAGAAAGATCCGGGTGCCATATGTGAGTGGTTGGTTCACAACGATCGTACCTGCATTTTTTTTTCTGGGAACAATGGCACTCTTTATTTACTTTTCGATTACGTATTTCAACGCACAAGAAGGCGCCGACGAACGATCTGGCTGGGCAGATTTTGGCATCGGGATGTTTAATTTGGTGGGCAGTGTGATCTGCGGAATTATCGTTTTGGTTCCGGCACAACTACTTCTAATTGGATTGGCACGCCTGAAAAAGGTAAGTCTTGTACTAAATGGTACTATTCTCAAATTCCGTGGTAGAAAGCTGGACCTTAGTAAAGAGCACAGCGGACTTGTTGCTTCGGGTGTTACACCAAACGACAAAGTACTTACTTTGATCAATATTCGTCAGGGAAAAAAAACAATGCACGTCTCTTTGATCGATATGGATCGGGAAAAAACACTGCGGCATTTTGACAATGAGCTTTTTGTTGGAGAATCGGTATTGTCTACAGAATATGGAAATGCAGGATACGAATGTGACCCGGAAAATCCGGCCCATACTGATTTTATGAGCTCTTTACTGGATATACTCTATACCCAGCGCTCTATAAATGATCGCTACGCCTTATTCGATTCCTTCCCCTGGGATAAAGATCCAGATTCCTCAGTGACCTATATAAGAGAAATAGACAAAGAACAAACCGGTCCTTTTGCTGCACAACTAAAGGATATAAAGAAAGGAGTCGAAGTATCGTATGGGAACTTCTCCGTATCCGGTGACTATGTCATTTTAGAGGGGCACCTTGAAAGTAAACAAGCTACATTTTTGGTCCCTTTGGGACATTCAGTTGCCACTATTGAAGAGGTTCATTATATCGGGGTGACCACCACCTCAACGCCGCTCAAACAAAAAGAGGTGTGTTTCGTGCATGGAACAGATGAGAAAGGTAAAATGATCAAGATTACGGTGGAAACAATGCCTGTCGATACCATGAGTCCAGAATACCTTCAGCTCGACTATTTTTTTCAGTTCATGCTTCACATGTCGAATAAACGAAACCGTATTTAAACAGTGACAAGGAGAACCAAATTTCGGCACCCATTATAAGTAGAACATGTTTCAATCGGACTTTTTATCAACCATTAGCCACACTTACCAACATTCCGTTTTATATTAGAAGCAAATGAACTAATTTCGGAATCGAAATACAGCCTCACTTAAAATATGAAACAATACCTTAATTTATTAAAGCACATTAAAGAGAATGGCGTCAAGAAGGAAGACCGAACCGGAACCGGAACGCTTTCTGTTTTTGGCCATCAAATGCGCTTTGACCTTTCCGAGGGGTTCCCATGTATTACAACAAAAAAGTTACACCTAAGATCCATTATAATCGAATTACTCTGGTTTTTGCAAGGAGATACGAATATCGCCTATTTGAAAGAGAATAACGTGCGCATCTGGGACGATTGGGCAGATGAAAACGGAGATCTGGGACCTGTATACGGTTATCAATGGCGCTCCTGGCCGGATGGCAAAGGAGGAACTATTGACCAGATTAAAAAACTGGTGCATTCTTTGAAAAGCAACCCCGACTCGAGGCGTCATATTGTGTCGGCTTGGAATGTTGCAGATGTGGACAACATGGCACTGCCTCCATGCCACACAATGTTCCAGTTTTATGTTGCCGACGGAAAATTGAGCTGTCAGCTCTACCAGCGAAGTGCAGACACTTTTTTGGGAGTCCCGTTCAATATTGCATCTTACGCTCTGCTCACAATGATGCTGGCACAGGTCTGTGATTTAAAGGCTGGCGAATTTATTCATACGTTTGGAGATGCACATATTTACAGTAACCATATGGAGCAAATTGAGTTACAATTAACAAGAGAACCGCGGGAATTACCAACCATGGTGCTTAATCCAGAGATTAAAGACCTGTTTGCATTTAAACATGAAGATTTTGAACTCAAAAATTATGATCCGCATCCACACATCAAAGGGGCCGTGGCTGTTTAGCATATTTGCTTTACTGCTAACATTTTCATTCTATGGGCAAAAAAGCGAGCTTTCGTTTTTGTTCGTAGGCGATGTAATGCAGCACGATGGTCAAATAAATGCTGCTTATAACAAAAGCAATAACAGCTACGAGTACGAAGATGGTTTTAAGTATGTTAAACCAATAGTGCAGCAATACGATATTGCAATAGCAAACCTCGAGGTGACACTTGCGGGAAAGCCTTACAAAGGTTATCCTCAGTTCTCAGCTCCCGATGTATTGGCAGAAACGCTAATTAATTCGGGGTTTAATCTCATCCTCACGGCAAACAATCATTCGTGCGATCGTGGTTCCAAGGGAGTTGTACGAACGCTGGATGTACTGGACAAGTTAGGAGTAATGCATACAGGAACATTCAGGAGCAAAGAAGAACGGGATAAAAATTATCCGTTAATGATCGAACAGAACGGAATAAAGGTAGCTGTATTGAATTATACCTATGGCACCAACGGCCTTACCGTAAAAAAGCCCTTATTAATTAACTATATCGACAGTGCCATTATTCGTAAAGATGTTCAAAAAGCAAAAAAATTAAATGCAGACTACATCATTTGCAACATGCACTGGGGCAGAGAATACAAATCGCTTCCGGACAATTATGAAAAGAAATGGGAGGCTTATTGTTATAGGGTTGGTATAGACATGGTAATCGGCGGACATCCACATGTTGTGCAACCAATTGTGAAGAAAGAAGTTAACGGTAACGAAAAACTAACGGCCTGGTCACTTGGTAATTTCGTTTCAAACATGTCCATTCGTTACACAAGGGGTGGTGTTATGGTTGGAGCTAAAGTCAAAAAGGAAAACAAGATCACAAATTTAAGCGATGTGGAATACTGCCTTGTTTATGTCCATAAAAAACAAGAAGGAGCTGTGAAACAGTATTACATCCTTCCTTATTTTGACTACAATGCATACCGTCCGGATTTTTTAAATCAGGAAGAATTATCCAAAATGAATCGATTTTTCAGCGATAGTAGAAAATTGTTTTCCGAGCATAATAAAGGCAATTCAGAAAAAATAATTAATGCGGAATCCAAGATTGGAACACTCTTTCAAAAATACCTTAAGGGATACTATTCGGTTATGATTCCCGGTGGAAAGAAAGAGCTCGTAATTAATAGTGCTTTAAAAAAGTACGTACACACAACAGTCGATAAAAAAGGGAATCTCTATCTGTTATCCGGTAAATTTGAAACAATACAAGAAGCACATGGGAACCTGAAATTTATTCAGGATTGTAACATAACCGAAGACCCGAAAATAGTTTTAGTAAATTCAAAAGGCGTGGTTATTAAAGACGTGGTTATTTTAGAAGAATGAAAATAGCAATAATTGTTGCAATGGATCGTAAGCGAGGAATTGGGAAAAACAATGACCTCATGTGGCACCTGCCTGCGGATATGCAATTTTTCAAAGAAACGACTCAAGGACATATTGTTGTAATGGGGAGAAAGAACTTTGATTCCATACCGAAAAAGTACCGTCCGCTGCCGCATAGGGAAAATGTTATTCTGACAAGGAACACATCTTTTAACGCCGAAGGATGTGTTGTCGTGCATTCTATTATGGAATGCTTAACTACATATGCAACTGAAAACTCCCGGACATTATTCATCATTGGCGGTGGAGAAATATACAAGTTGGCTCTTGAATCGGACATTGTAGATGAAATGTACATTACCTATATCGATAAAAGTTATGATGCTGACACATTTTTCCCGGAATTTGATCCTTCTGATTGGTCTGCAGAAACGATTTATACAAGAGCTAAAGACACAGCGCATGAGGCCGGGTTTGAAATAATAAAGTACACACGAAATTAACCTATGAAGGTCTGCATAGCTGAAAAACCAAGTGTTGCGAAAGATATCGCAGAAGTGCTCGGTGCTTCGCAGCGCAAAGACGGCTATTTTGAAGGAAACGGATATCAGGTTACATGGACGTATGGACATCTTTGTACCCTCAAAGAACCACATGATTACAACGAGAACTGGAAATACTGGAAGCTTGAAGACCTACCAATTGTTCCGGAAAATTTTGGTGTTAAGCTGATTCAAAATCAAGGTGTGGAAAAGCAATTCCGAACAATTGAAAGACTTGTAAAAGAGGCCAACGAAGTGATAAATTGCGGGGATGCCGGGCAGGAAGGAGAGCTCATACAAAGATGGGTGTTGCACAAGGCAAAGTGCAAATCCCCGATCAAACGACTGTGGATATCATCCCTTACTGAACAGGCAATTAAAGAAGGTTTTGAAAAGCTGCACGACTCTGCCAATTATGATAACTTATATGCGGCTGGAAGTGCTCGGGCAATTGGAGACTGGATGCTTGGAATTAACGGTACCCGATTGTATACAAAAAAATTTGGTAAAGGGAAGTCAACATTGTCAATCGGTCGTGTTCAAACGCCAACACTTGCCATGATAGTGCAACGCCAAAAAGAAATTAACTTATTTAACATTGAAGAATACTGGGAGCTTAGGACAAAATTCAAAAAACAAGAATTCAGCTGCCAGATTGAACGGCTCAAATCAGAAGAAAAGGCAAAAAAAGGACTGGAATATCTTTCGAGCAAAGAATTTGAGGTCACTTCCTTTGAGCAAAAAGAAGGAAAAGAAGGAAACCCCAGATTATACGATCTGACCTCTTTGCAAATAGACGGGAATAAAAAGTTTGGATTATCGGCGGACGAAACATTGAAATTGATTCAAAGTCTCTACGAAAAAAAGCTGGTGACCTACCCAAGGGTAGACACCACCTATCTTACTGATGATCTACACCCTAAGGTCCCAAACATATTGAAAGGACTAAAATATTATTCTCGGTTTACCGAACAATTGCTCTCTAAACCGATCGTTAAATCAAAAACCGTATTTAACAATAAAAAAGTAACGGATCATCATGCTATTATTCCAACCGGAGTTAGTCCATCAGGTATTTCGCCGGATGAAAATAAGATATATGATCTGGTTGCAAGGAGATTTATCGCTGCATTCTATCCCGTATGCACAGTGTCAAACACAACCGTGCTGGCCAAAGTTGGAGAATTGGAATTTAAGGCAACCGGCAAACAGATACTAAAACCCGGATGGAGGCAATTATACGAAGATGAAAGTGCTGCGATAAAAAAAGAAGATACGGAATCCGTTATGCCGCATTTTGATGAAGGTGAAAAAGGAGCCCACCAACCCTTCATTCATAAAGGAAAAACAGCACCGCCAAAACACTTCACAGAAGCAACTCTTTTGCGTTCCATGGAATCAGCCGGGAAGAATGTAGATGATGAAGAAATGCGCGAATTATTGAAAGAGAACGGCATTGGCCGGCCCTCTACAAGAGCAAATATCATTGAAACACTTTTCAGAAGAAAATACATTGAAAAAAACCGAAAGAACATTGTAGCTACCGCAACAGGTATTTCTTTGATCGATATCATTCAGAACGACCTGCTCAAAAGTGCCGAGCTCACCGGTTCATGGGAGCGTAAATTAAGAATGATCGAAAAGGGAGAATACAAGCTCGATGTCTTTAAGAAAGAGCTTTATTCCATGGTGCGTTCTCTAACAGATGATGTGATTTTCAATGCAACAGGATCCGTTTCATTTATTGATCCCTCGGAGCAAAAGAAGAAGAAAAAAAGAGTCAAAAACACAATAGATTTCTCAGAAATACAATGCCCAAAATGTTCTTCATCAAAGCTTTTAAAAGGTAATACGGCTGTTGGTTGTCTCGAATTTAATAGCTGTGGTTTCAAAATTCCTTTTGTACTCATGGGTAAAAAGCTTAGCGAGAATCAAATAAAAGATTTAATAATAAAAAAGAAAACTACTACTATAAAAGGAATAAACAACCCCGCTGACAATCAAAAAATTGACGGGCAATTTTCGATGGATAAAGAATTTAACGTGCAGTTCAATAAAAAAGAGTAGCCTGGAATAAATGAAAAAGTTGATCGTAATTCTTGTGCTATTTCATCTGTGGTTCAATTATTCGTGCACAGATTCTACTATTACCGATGAAATTAACCTTGGAGAAACCAGTCTGTTTCTCGTGCGAAATATAGAGCCTAAGTCTGATAACCTGATTTTCTTCAACATGCACGAAAACGAGAAAACCAGCATTAAGGCCATTAGAGCCTATGCAAAAGAGCACCGTATTAATTATATCTATTTGAAGCACACCGGAGAAAGACGAATTACTTTTGAGCTTCAGGGCGCATACTCTTTCGATCCAAACAGGATATTCACTCCTAAAGGCCGCAAAGCGACACTTTTAGATGGAAAAAACTACACAGCTAGTGCCCAGAAAACAGTAGCGCAATTCGCTAAGGACATTCTGTTCGAGCTAAAGGATAAAAAAACAATTATTGCGATGCACAATAACACGGATGAAAACTATTCCATTAAAAGTTACCTACCCGACAGCAGTGAAGCAGTTAATACCCAAAAGCTTTATATTAACCCCGATATGGATCCCGATGATTTCATCTATACAACTGTTCCAAAATTCTATGATGCTTTAGTAAAAAAGGGAATTAACGTCATTTTACAAGACAATCAGAATTTTTTAGATGATGGTTCTCTGAGTGTATATTGCGGCATGAATGATATTCAATACATCAATATTGAAACCGAACACGATCATTTGGAAAAACAACTCGAATTAATGGCAATAATTCATGCCATAATTCTCGAATCGGAAAAATAATGTCTGTTGCACTATTACACTTATGTCAAGTATTCGAACATAAAAAAGCCCCAATCATAAAAAACAACCGGGGCTCAGTGAATACTGATACAGAATTACTCTACAGTAAGTTTTCTCACTGTGTACGTTTCATTGGCTGCGATTTTTAAGAAATAAACACCAACCGCTTGAGAGGAAAGCCGAACAACTTCATCTCTTTTCCCCAGTACCATTCCAAAATCTTTGCTCCAGACAACTTTGCCTTGTGGGTCTGTCAACTCGGCAGACACTTCTGATTCTTTGTCCATATTAATGCTAATTGTAAATTCCCCATTATTAGGATTAGGATATACTTCCATATCATTATCTAGTAACAGTTCATCAATACCCACTGTATTTGAATACATATTTTGCGTAATCACATCAGTTCCACAAGGCCCTGTTACTGTTAATGTTACAACAAACACTCCTGTATCTGCATATAAATGAGTCGGGCTCATGTCCGTAGACGATGTTCCATCTCCAAAATCCCAATAGTATGTATCAATTGCTCCGGTTGATGTATTTGTCATTGCAGCAGTCATAAAAGACTGTATCATTGTAAAGTCGGCAACTGCATCCGGAATATCCGCCACAACAACGGTCGGTGAAGCCGAGCCACAATCTGCTGTAATATTAACAAAGTATGTTGTAGCAGTAGCAGCGCTTATGGAAGGTGTGGTTTCAGTAGTAGACCACAAATATGTAGCGTCGTCTGTTGGCTCCCAGCCACCAAGTGTAATAAAATCACTCGAACACTTCCAAAGCGTATCATCGGCAAAGCCTATGTTCGCTACACCAAGGAATTCATCTGCTCCAATATCGGGTGTGTTCAGGTCTCGAACCTGTCCATCAATATCGGTTAGCACTACAGGATCCGGTGTCGCGCCACCATCTATTGAGGCATCCTGACATGTATGCATGTCATAATTGGATACATACAATGGATCTAGGGTGTGAGAGGACATATCAAATGATGTAACAGTTTGCCAAGTAGCCAGATCCGCTATATCACCGCCAGAGTAAAATGGAACTCCATTTGGAACATATATATTGTTATTATCCGATGCCGTGACACCAGACAGAAAATACATTCCATACCCTGGTCCACTGTTTTTGAAAATATTGTTTTTTACAGTTTTTTGATTCCCTCCTGTTACATAAATGCATCTTGAATTGGGACTGTTCGACTCAACATTTACACTATTGAATGCAATAACATGATTGTTACTGTTGATTATATAAATGCCGTAGGAAGTACTCGTTAAAGCCGGATCTCCCAGATATATAAAATTGTTATAAACATACCCCGGATCTATCGCCGATGCATCACAGTTGCCCATGTAAATACCATAACCATATTGGTCGCCCAGTAGTTGGTTGTCGTGCACCCGTAATGTTCCATCGCAATAGTTCAAATACAAACGGTACATGTTACCCGTATAGATAACATCAGGCGTTAATACATTTCCACTTACCGTTAGATCCTTTTGATAATACAGGTGCAATCCTCTATAATAGAAATCTGTCATTGTATTATTGGTAATGACCGTTCCGGATTCAAGGCTTGTTGTCCCATTGCCGTAATAATAAAACACATACGATCCATTCTGGAAATCATTTCCGTCAAATACATTCATTGAATCTAATGAAGATCCCGCTGCTGAAAAAACAAGTGCCATTAAATTAGAAGTACTCAAAACGTTTGCATTACCACTGATCACATTACCGGTCCATGTATTATGCGTTGCGCTATTCCCCGTTTGTATCACTCTTCCATACGTCAATGCATTATTTGTAATCGTCAAATTATTGAAAGTATAATAATCTCCGCCATCCATGGAAACAACAAAATTATTTGCTGCACTCGTTCCGTTATAAGTTAAGGTCACTAAAGCCGGGCTGGCATTCAATGATTGAAAAGTAACCGTATTTGTAGCGTTCATCCCCACAACTTCTGTTAACGTTATTTGTTCTGTAAAGGTGCCATCCTGTGCATTAAATACTACAGGCCCACAAACACCATATGTTGTGAGCGATGCAACCGCGGTGGTAAAATCCGAAAAATCTCCTCCCAAACCAATAGTATAATTTCCCGTTAAACCAGTATTAATCGTTACGGAGCTTGCATCATTTCCGGCTCCAGTAGGTAATTCAGGAACTCCATTTGGCAGGCTCGTGGCCGCATCTATCACATCACTATTAACGTAAGCAACTGAGCCTAAATAAACATTTTCAGAGGTCCCCGGTGCTAAAGATCCGGTCCAGTTTACTTGTGTTTGCGGTATGCCGTTCCATAACCAATCTATGGTAACTGACGTTAAAGAACCAGTACCGTAATTTCTGAGCTCTACTTCCACAGAATCATTGAATGCACAAGCAGGGAATAGTGGATTAACGAACGATGCGATTCCGGCATCATTTGGCAGAAGATCGTAGATCAATACGTCATCAATCGCAGCATCACTAGTAAAACTCGTTGTTGTAATATGACGAATTCTAAGAGTAACTATTTGGTTTGTGTAAGCACCAAGATCCACTGTTTTCTGCTGCCATAAATCCTGATTATCCGTCCAGAAGGGAGTTATATCGTTTGTCCAGGTAACACCATTGTCGGTACTAATGTCAACGTGCATGGTTCCCATTGTTGCACCAAACATATGGTACCAGAACTCAAATTGCATGCTGTTCGCACCCGTGAGATCAATTTGCGGGGTGAGCAGGTTTGCTGTCATATTTGGAAAACCTGTCCCGCTGCAGGATGATTCTACATATAAATATTTACCTGTTGCCGTTCCGGGATTATGGTCTACTGAAGGACCTGTACCCGTAGAATTTGTCCCGCCAACATCGGTAGTCCAGTCAATATTGTCTCCAAGATCATTGACCCAAAATGAGGACAAGTTGCATGCAACACCACATGCGGTTCCACACGATGCAAAGCTCTCAAAGTCCTGAGAGTAAGGAAATGTAGTGATAGTTTGTGAATTTGATAGCTCGGCTGTTAACAACACTGTCGAAAGCCCCAACATCAATCTTTGTACTATTCTTTTCATAATCGTCTTTTAATAATTTAAATTATTTGTTTTCTGAGGTTTTTGAGTAGTGCAAACTTGTCAACAACAATTTTGCGCCACTAAAATACACCATTTTTCTGTAATCCCCTTCAATGAGTAAAACTCCCTTGTAAAAACATTGAATTCGATCGAATTCGCAATAAATTTAGTTTATTTTTTAACATATTTTGTTAAAATAACGATCTTTTGCCCATCAACCTTTCCTTCAATTTGTTCCGCATTATCGTATACAAGTGAAATATTTCGGACAGCCGTCCCGCGTTTTGCAACGATGCTTGACCCCTTCACATTTAAGTCTTTGATAACCACTACAGAGTCTCCCTGATTTAAAACCACACCATTACAATCTAGATGAACAATCTTCTCTTCAGAATCGTCTTCCACCCCTTGCTTAGCCCAGCTTAACACGTCATCTTCCAAATACATCATGTCAATAAGGTCATTCGGCCAACCCTCAGACTTTAAGTTATTTAGCATTCTATAGGCAATTACTTTTACCGCTGGAACCTCACTCCACATACTGTCATTTAAACATCGCCAATGGTTTGGGTTAATGGCTACATTCTCATCCAATTGATCTTTGCATGTCCCACATATATGTGCTAATTCATCTGCAGAAACACCTGTCTTAGGTGAAACAGTGTATATACTCAACTGTTCAGATGCTGCACAAAGCTCGCATTTACCCTGGCTTCGTTCAACTATTTCTGTTTCCATGATCTATATTTAAGCGTAATATTAGTTTATTTTGATGAATTCAGCTCTAAATTTTGATTCTTTACATGCCTGAATTTTCTATCTTTGAGCATATATTTCAAAATGGCAGATACACGGTATAATCTTCGCGGCGTTTCAGCAGGAAAGGAAGACGTTCACAACGCAATTAAGAATGTTGATAAAGGACTATTCCCGCAAGCATTTTGTAAAATAGTTCCTGATCACTTAAGCGGAGATGAAAATTATTGTGTGGTTATGCATGCCGATGGAGCGGGCACAAAATCTTCCCTTGCATACATGTATTGGAAAGAAACCGGTGATATTTCAGTGTGGAAAGGAATTGCTCAAGATGCACTAATCATGAACATTGATGATCTGCTGTGCGTTGGCGCTACAGATAATATTTTGCTTTCCTCTACAATAGGACGAAATAAAAACTTGATTACCGGGGAGGTCATTTCGGCTATCATCAATGGAACCGAAGAATTATTGGATGATCTACGGTCTCAAGGAATTGGGATTTACTCCACAGGAGGTGAAACGGCTGACGTGGGAGATTTGGTTAGAACAATCATCGTGGATTCAACTGTTGTTTGTCGCATGAAACGATCCGATGTCATTTCAAACGATAGAATTCAAGATGGAGATGTAATTGTGGGCTTGGCATCATTTGGCCAGGCAAGTTATGAAAATCAATACAATGGTGGAATGGGAAGCAACGGGTTAACCTCTGCGCGACATGATGTGTTCTCTAAGGTATTGGCAGCAAAATACCCTGAGAGTTATGACCCGTCTGTTCCAGATGATTTAGTTTATTCTGGTTCCAAGCTACTAACGGAAAAAATAGACGCACCATTAAATGCTGGCAAGCTAGTATTGTCACCAACGCGAACTTATGCTCCAGTCATCAAAAAAATATTGGACAATCACAGAAGTGAAATTCATGGAATGGTTCATTGTTCAGGTGGTGCTCAAACTAAGGTTTTACATTTCGTAGATGATGTTCATATAATTAAAGATAACCTCTTTGAGATCCCCCCACTCTTCGACTTAATCCAAAAAGAATCGGGAACGGAGTGGAAAGAAATGTACAAAGTCTTTAACATGGGGCATCGTATGGAAATCTATGTTCCA
>Ga0315334_10000262_pt1 | contig 32549 bp, 36 predicted proteins | sample M150034915metaG_FD_205555 | JGI IMG/M metagenome (GOLD analysis project Ga0315334, IMG submission 205555) | Ammonia-oxidizing marine archaeal communities from Monterey Bay, California, United States - M1 500m 34915 | ecosystem: Environmental > Aquatic > Marine > Intertidal zone | place: USA... | reverse complement strand
GATGGGTTATGGAAGTAGGGGGGCTGGCAATACAATTCCGCCTAATGCCGACTTAATATTTGAGGTTGAATTGTTAGAGATTTTATAAGTGAATGCGACAATAAAATGGCTTGATGGAGTAAGTTTTGAAGGAAGCTCGGAGTCAGGCCATTCAGTTGTTATGGATGGAGCACCAGAATCTGGCGGTAGAAACCTTGGTATGAGGCCAATGGAGATGTTGCTGATCGGTTTAGGTGGTTGTACATCCTATGATGTCGTAACTATTTTAAAAAAATCACGACAAGATGTAAAAGATTGTAGAGCTGAAATTAGCGCAGAAAGATCAGAAAATATTCCTAAAGTATTTACAAAGATTCATATACATTTTATCTTAGAAGGCAACGATTTAGATGCCTCAGTTGTAGAAAGAGCGATCAACCTATCGGCCACAAAATATTGTTCGGCTTCCATTATGCTCGAAAAATCAGTAATTATAACTCACGATTTCGAGATAGTTGAAACATAAAGCAAAGTCTCTTTAGTTCAAATATTAATTCAAAATCCTAATATCTTCGATGTTTAATATCATAGTTGTAAAAATACAACACTAAAAATATATTTAAAATCAATACTTTGGAATTTTAATTTTAATTTTAATGTAAATACGAATGAGAATGATTACTATTTACATAATAAGTAATAATCGCTATAATCAATCCAACGTTCAACAGAACATACATTTTTAAAAACTTAAGGAAAAGAAAAGTGAATATTACAAAATCTTTAAAAGGCATAGTCGCTTTAGCAGTGGCTGGAACATTCTCAGCTAGTGCTGTTGCAGCTCCAAGCAATGCCGAAATATACGACATGATGCAAGAGATGAAGCAAGAGCTTAAAATTTTAAAAGCTGAAAATAATAAATTAAAAGGCACAGTTGAAGATGTTGCAGTATCAACAGATGAAGCAATAAAAGCACAAATTAAGATAGCCAATAAAAGTTATTGGGGCGGTTACGGTGAAATTCATGGTAACTGGCTAGAAGGTGATACTGCTGGAACAGCAGATACTGATAAAATTGATTTTCATAGATTTGTTTTATTCTTCGGTCATGAATTCCGTGATGATTTAAGATTCTTCTCAGAACTTGAAGTAGAGCATAGTATTGCTGGTGAAGGAAAAGTTGGTGAAGTTGAGCTTGAACAAGCCTATATTCAGTACGACTATGACGATAAAACACAATTTACAGGGGGTTTATTCTTACTTCCAATCGGGATCATGAATGAAACTCATGAGCCAGCGACATTTTATGGCACAGAACGAAATAATGTAGAGGCAAAAATTGTTCCATCAACTTGGTGGGAAGGCGGCGTTATGGTATCGAAAGAATTGAAGCCAGGTCTAAATTTTGATGTCGCTCTAACATCTTCCTTAAAAGGAACTGACGCTAAAAGTTATGCTCCAAGAGATGGTCGTCAAAAAGTGGGTAATGCTAAAGCTAATAACTTAGGCGTAACAGCAAGACTTAAATATACAGCAATACCAGGAATTGAATTAGCTGCAACCACCCATCAAGTTTCAGATTACTGTCAGGATCTAGTTGTGGGTTGTGGAAGAGGTTCATTAATTGAAACTCACGGTATCTTTAAGAAAGATAAGTTTCAATTGAAAGCATTATATGCTCGCTGGGATATCCAAGGTCATGCTGTCGCAGCAAAAGGTGCTGATGAGCAAGATGGTTACTATTTTGAACCTTCATACAGAATCAACGATAAGGTTGGTATATTTGCAAGATATAGTATGTACGATAATACAGCTAATAGCGGATCTGATTCTGAAAAGAAACAATATGATATTGGTTTAAATTACTGGATTCATAAAAATGTAGTCGCTAAAATCGATTACCAAGACCAAGATTATGTAAGTGGCGGTGGTGATGGTATAAATATCGGTTTGGGCTATGACTTTTAAAAATATTTGGAAATCTAGTAAAAAAAGATGGCATCAGCCATAAATAAATATTCACAATTAATAATTGCGACACTGTTACTTCTAACGGTATCGTCTTTATCTGCTCGCGGCATATATCAAACAAACGAAAATTTCATATCAGAAGTTTTCACGAATACTCCTCCAGAAAATAGCTCAATCATACTAAGTGACGATGTTCGCAAAAAGGTATCAACTATTTTGGGCCATCCTTATGGTGGGTTAATAATAAAATATTGGGAAAAAGAAGGAAGAACGGCATGGATATTAGAAGAGATTGGAAAATCAGAGCCTATTACGTTTGGTATTGTTATTAAAAACAATAAAATTGAAAAAATAAAAGTGTTAGCATTTCGTGAAAGTCGAGGATGGGAAGTACGATACTCAGCGTTCACTAAACAATTTAATGGTGTAGGGTTAGATGGTGATAAACTAGATAAAAGAATTGATGGAATATCTGGTGCAACCTTATCCTTTTGGGCAATGACCGGTGTCTCGCGGGTAGCTTTATTTCTTCACCAATATCTTTCAGAAATATCTAAGTAGAATTTTAAGTGTAAGTAAATAAAAAAGAGTATCTTATGGAGCAAGTACGCGTATCAAAGATATTGTCTGAGTTAGGGCTTTGCTCAAGACGTGAAGCAGATAAGTATATCGAGCAAGGTTTAGTTTTACTTGATGGGAAGGTTGTTGACCAACTGGGAACCAAAGCTCTTCGGAGTCAGAAAGTTGAGCTGTTAAAAAAAGCAAGTAAAAACCAATCGCTTAAGGCAACAGTGATTTTGAATAAACCAGTCGGATATATTTCTCATTTAGATGATCAAAAAGAATTTAAACCAGCATCAAGCTTAATCATTCCAGATAATTACCATAATTTAAATAATCAAGAAAGCACATCAAAGCGGAACCCAATATTCAATAGAGATGGCCTAGCTCCAGCAGGAAGGTTAGATATTGATTCATCAGGACTGCTTGTATTGACTCAGGATGGACGTGTTGCAAAACAAATCATAGGGGAGGGAAGTACTGATATTGAAAAAGAATATTTAGTCAGAGTTGAAGGAACTATAGCGGATGAAGATTTAAAATTATTAAATTATGGTTTGATGTTAGATGAATACAAGCTCAAACCAGCCAAAGTAAATTGGCAAAATAAAGATCAGCTTAATTTTGTTTTGATTGAGGGTAGAAATCGTCAAATAAGAAAAATGTGTGAATTAGTTGGTTTGAAAGTTAATGGTCTTAAAAGAGTAAGAATCGGGAATGTTAGATTGCGTGATTTACCTGAAGGTAAGTGGCGTTTTTTGTCTGAAGAAGAATCATTTTAACTAAAATAGAAATAAACTTGATAAACTAATTCTTATGTTTAAAAAATATTTTTTATGTTCTTTCTTATTAATGAGCGTTTCTGTTGCAACAGGGCAATCATTCAAAGATTTTACTTCAGGTAATTATTTTGCACCAATTAATGAGAAGTACTTGAAATTAACCGCAGTTTGTAGAAAAAATTATGACGAGAAAGATAGAAAAAAGTATTTCGAGATATTATTTTATAATCAAGGTAAAAATGTTTTTGATATGAATAAGCATTATAAAATATATCGACAAGGCCGTAAGAATCTGACACCACCAATTCATTCTTTTACTGTTAGAAACTGGTTTCAAACTATTGCAATTCAGAGTGGTAAGTCCGAATTTATTACAACAACCCAACAGGGCACTATGAGAAGGAATGAAGTTATCCCAAATGATTTATCTCAGGCAATATTGAGTTCAGGTCAATTTGATATGTATTTTCATTACCAACATGACAATACAAAAAGCGTTGGAAAATTTAAGGTATCAAATAATAAAGAACTGATTAATTGTTTTGATTAAAGCAATTTGTATTTAAATTCTTAAAATGACATTCCTATTATCTGATTATGTTACAGCTGGATTAATTTTTTTTGGAGCGATATTATATTCGTCTGTTGGGCATGGAGGGGCTTCATCTTATATCGCAATTATGTCTCTAATGGGAACGCCAATTGGCTCGATTAAACCTATCGGGTTAGTTTTAAATATAATCGTATCGTCTATTGCTAGCTATCGCTTTATAAAGAATAAATTATTCAACCTTAAAGTTTTTATACCAGTTGCGTTAGGCTCAATTCCGGCAGCTTTTCTGGGAGGCTATCTTCACTTACCTTCAGAAATTTATAGGCTTTTAGTTGGAGTCATTTTAGTATTCGCTGGCTTTCAATTTTTATTTGATATTTTTAAATATTTTAAGAAAAAATCTGATCGATCAGTAAATTTTTTGTTGGGCTTATTCGCTGGGATTATTATTGGATTTCTTTCCGGACTCACAGGTACAGGCGGTGGTATTTTTTTATCCCCATTAATAGTTTTTTTAGGATGGACAAGTGTGAAGGGAGCCTCAGGAACTGCAGCTGCATTTATTCTATTTAATTCAATATCAGGTCTTTTGGGCAATATAACTTCGGTTAGTTTGATACCAAACACAATATTTTTATATGCTTTTGCTGCGCTCGGAGGGGTATTAATTGGAACTCAGCTTGGTATTAAGATATTGAATGAATATTATATGAAAAAGGCCTTGGGAATAGTTTTAGTAGTTGCCGGATTAAAATTTATTGTTACATAGTTTAGTTATTGTATAGTTGACTATATTAGTTAAAAGAGGATAAAGAATGATATCGAAATTTAGTAAACAATTTTTTTGGTTGTTTGCAATTATTGGATTTTTTTTATCTCTTTTCTTGTTGGTTAATGAATATTTCTCTCATCAAATCTTTCTAGAGGAATATGAGAGGCAAATGAGCCTTTGTATTGAGTCTAATCAGAAATGTGATCTTGAAAGGTTGATTAGTAACACAAAAGAAGATTTAAACGCTAATCAATTAAAACTAATTGAGTTAAATACACTTATTATTAATTTTAAAAACTACCTTATAAACATATTGATTATATTCGGTATATTTAATTTAATCGCTATTATTCCAATAGTTATAAGTATTTACAGTGAGATTCAGTCAAGAATTAAACTTATCAGATAGTTTAAAGACTAGTTGTTTTAAGAAAGATTTTACCTTTGGTGTCGGTAGCAGAAACAGTAAATGTGCCAGGTTTCTCAGGGGAGAAGTTAAATTTCAGATAGGGGTCCTGACTTATACTGATTCCACCGTCAACAACTAGAATAGATTCACCATTAAAATCATATTTCACTTGAGTTACAATCCATTCTGGTACATACCAACCATTAATTGAGTCTCTTTGTAATCCTGTAAAATTAGGATGTTTAATACGGGTAGTTAAATATTTTTCTTTAGACTTTATCAAAATTTTCCCTAAATCTTTGGTTAATTCTGGATCTTGGCTATTCATATAACCACTGCACCCGCCTGAAGCTCTAATGGCTACTTTGCTCATATATAATTTTCCATTTTTGTCTTCGCCAACGACGCGAATAAAAGAATCAGTTTCCATTCTAATTCTTGTTGAAAGGTCTAAATTCTGCATATTCTCTGAAAGATGATATGTTGCTGCCTGTTGAACAGGGTTACCATCAATAATAAGAATCACCTTCTTTATTTCAATCCCAGGCTTTTGCGTTAATTTAATATTAATTGGAACTTGGGCGCCACTTGATGCACGTGCCGGACCATCAATTTTGAGAAAGTTAACCTCTTCTATTACCTTATCTTTAAACATCCTCTCTTTCAAATACGGCCATAAATCTGGATTTGCATCTGCATTCGTAATTAAAGAAGTGCCCATTAGAATGAAGAAAATCAGTATTTTTTTTATATAATTCATATTTATTAGTTAAACTTAATTTATTAGTTAAACTTATATATAACACTAGTCCAAATCAACTTAAATGTCTAATTTAACGATAAAAAATGAAACAATCCTTCTTTATTTTATTACTTAGTTTTTCAGTTATTATTTTTGCAAATACAATTGAAAAAGAGGCTAAAGATGGTAACCCTCAAGCACAATATTTATATGCAAAAAGCATTCTTGATAAAAACCCAAAAGAAGCAAACAAGTTTTTTCTTATTGCTGTATTTCAAGACCATCAAGAAAGTGCGCAGCATTTAGTTAAGAATGATTTAATTATTTTTAGTGAATTTATAAATCAGAGCAATACATCAGCAATATTAAAAGAAAATACTAAACTTATTCCTAAAGAAACATTAAAGAAAATTCGAGACCAAGGAAATCAAGGAAATCTTGAGATGCAATATTTAATGTGGAGTCTGTATGTTAATGATAGGGGTGTGAGCAAGGCAGAGGCCTATACTTGGCTTAAACAAGCAGCAGGAAATAACAATCCTCAAGCTTTATTCCGGTTAGGACTTCTATATTACTATGGATACATTGTTCCATTAGAAAGAGATAAAGGAATTAAACTTATTAAACAAGCAAGCGAGATAGGTCTTGAGTTAGCTTCTATTTTCTTAGAAAGATCTAAGTAATAATTATCTTTAGTGTTTCTTTTGTTTTGATAATACCCAGTAAGCGATCGATGTTGGGATGTTTGCCTGGGTTATGTTTAGCATCTTCAACATGCTCACAATAAAGATCTAAACCTTCAATAGCTGCATTCGTATTTAATTCGCCAAAAACAAGAAATAGATGATTATATAATTTTATTGAGCCTTGGGTCCCCGGTTTATTTAAAATACAACCAGATTCATGGCCATAACTATTAAATAATTTAATTTCCTTGATATGGCTTACATTTGCAAATGTTGCCAATGTGGTATTAAAATTTTTCATTAAATATGAGCAGGGGGTAAATTAGCCTGGCATCTGGCATAAATTTTTTGATAACCATCTTCTATATTCTTAGTAAACTTGTTAATGTTAAATAAATCTAGTGATGACTTGTTAATTATTTTTCCCCTTAGTTTTTTAAGTTTTTTTGGATTTTTTGCAAAATCAATAGCTAGTTTCTCATAATCATCAATAGAGTGTGTTATTAGTGAATTTAATTTAACCGAACTTAAAAGACTCGAACATCCTCTTGATGAATAAGCATCACCCATTAAAGTTAATATCGGCAAACCAGACCATAAGACATCGCAAGAAGAAGACATACCGTTGAAAGGGTATGTGTCTAAAGATAAATCCATCAAGTTAAGCATCTCAATGTACATCGGATAATCAAGTTTTTTAGCAAAGATTAACCTATTGGGGTCGATATTTTTTGTAATTGCTTCTTTTCTTAAATTATCTTTTGCTAAGTCATTATCGGCACGTAAAAAAAGTATGCTGTCATCAACCTTGCTCAATATTTTCATCCAGCTATTGAAAATAAAAGGGTTAAATTTATAATTATTGTTTATACAGCAAAATATAAAGCAATTAATTGGCAAATTAAAATATTGTCTATTGAAGGTATTTTTTACGCTAACTTTTTTTGTATCAATTGGAAAACATATATCAAGATAAAAGATTTTCTCAGAGTAATGTTTTTGATAATTTTTTGGAATCGTAACTGGATCAGCAATAATGTAATCAAAATAATCAGCTCCTGATGTGCCGGGAAAGCCTAGAAAATTAATTTGAATCGGAGCGGTTCGCATAGCAAAAATGTCAGTTGTAACTTTTACTCCAGAATAACCGGCTAGATCAATCGTGATATCAATTTCCATTTCTCTAGCAAGCCTAACAATATCTTTTGTAAGCATATTTTCTACGTTTAAAAATTTTGTAAATGATTTTTTTAGCCTAATATTTACTTCATTATCTGGCCAATCAACCAAAGAAAATCCATATATTTCAAATTTTGACTTATCATGTTTTTCAATTAATTCAACTATTAAATTTGAGACAGGATGATTATAAAAATCTGGTGAAAAATATGCAATACGAATTTTTTTGTGCTTTTTATAGGGTAAGATTTTATTAAAAAAATTATTAGGGGGGTAATATTTAGAAGAATAGGCCCCAATTATTTTTTTTTGTATAGCGGGATCATTAAAAAATGATAATGAAGAAAAAGGCCCAACTGATTCCTCATCATCATTTATCTTTTTCAATGCATATGAGATGTCTTTTTCATAATAAGTCCAATCACAAGTAATTTTTCTTGTTTTTATACTTAATATAATTGCTTGGCTATGGTTTGGGTCAATTTTGAGTATTTGTGCGCAGTAAGTTAATGTTAAATTGAATTCATTTAAAACTTTATAGATCAGAGCAAGCTCATACAAACTTTTAAGGTGGTTAGGCTCTATTTGAATTATTGCTTTAAATGCTTCTATAGACTCTTCATTCTTCCCTAATAATCTTAAAGCAAGACCACGGTTATATCTCGCAATTATAAAATTAGAATTAATTTGTATAGCCTTATCGAAATCAGCAATCCCATCTTTAATTTTTTTAAGTTCAACAAGAACTGACCCTCTATTAGAATATGCTGTAAAAGCATCTGGTTTGAGCTTAATAGATTCGTCATAACTTGTTAAAGCTTCATCTAATTTTTTGAGTTCATGGAAGGCTATTCCCCTAAGAAAATAAAGTTCATGGTCTGGTTTAATGTTAATCGCTTTATCGTAGCTCGCAATAGCATCATTTATTTTATTAAGGCTTTTTAAGACATTGCCAAGATTAAAGTGAGCTGCAGCACTATTTGGATTTATAGTGATCGCTTGCGAGATTAGCTCAAAGGCTGATAGGTATTCTTTATTATTTTTAGCAATAAGACCAAGATGATGAAGACAATTAAAGTCATTCGGAGTTTCTTCTAAAATTGCCTCATAAATCTTTTTTGCTTCCTGAAGACTTCCATTTTTATGGAGTTCAAAAGCTTCTTGAAATTTTTTTTCCATAAATCTATTATATGGTAAGAATAAATTTTTTTAAATTCTAAATGTTGACGTGGTCATAATTTTAGATGTGAATTTCATAGTTTTCTGAATAAGGCTGGGCAATTCTTTGGCCCCCATTGATTTTGCTGAAGCTTCATGTTTATCTTCATCTTTTTTCATTTGTTTAATTATTGCAATTGTTCTTTTATCTTTTGGAGAGATCTTGCTTAAATGATTTTCTAGGTGAAATGATACTTGTTTTTCTGTTTCTGATAAAAAACCTAAATTATATTTTTCATCAATAACGCTAGCAATACTCCCAATAGCAAAAGAACCTATGTAAAGAATTGGATTAAGATAACTTGTTTCACCATTTAATTCTTTAATTCTTGTTTGGCACCATGCTAGATGATCAAGCTCTTCAGTTGCAGCCTCTTCTAATTGGTTTTTAATTTTATTATTTCTATTGAAAAAAAGTTGTCCGCGATATAAAGCTTGTGCACATATCTCCCCGGAATGATTAACGCGCATAAATTTACTGTGATTTTTTTTCTCTTGGGGGGTTAGAGTGTCTGAATCTTTAAAATTTATATCCGGTCTTGATCTCTGAGAGGATGGAGAAGTAGTTAGAACCTTAAGGGCTTTGTCAATTTCATTAATGATTGAATCAAGCATAATGTTTTAAGTTAGTCCTTTTGATAAAGATCAATACCTTTAAGAATGTTTAATGCTTCTATAAATTGCTTATCATCTTCCCCCCCAAATTTGGTAGGTTTGAAGTTTCTTAAAGCCTCTGGACCATCACCAGTTGGCCCATCTTTTACTTCTTTGAGGTCTGGTTTTGCTTCTTTAGATTTAGTCCTGGCATCCCCAGGATTAGATAATCTATTATTTAAATCTACCTCTCGAATAACAAGATTTTCCATTCCATCCTCAACAATAACATCTGGCTCAATACCTTTTGCCTGGATGGATCTTCCATTAGGAGTAAAGTATCTTGCAGTTGTGAGTTTAATGGCAGTTCCATTCATCATGGGAAGAATACTTTGGACTGAGCCTTTACCAAAACTTCTAGTGCCGACAATTAATGCGCGTTTATGGTCTTGTAATGCGCCTGCAACAATTTCTGAGGCTGAAGCAGATCCATTATTAATAAGAACTACCATCGGAGTATCTTTAATATCTACAGGCAAATCTTTAAGAAAATTATTTTTATCCGGATCATTCTTAACAAAATTCTCAGGAGATGTTGTAAGGTTCATTTTTGAATCAGGGGCTCTTCCTTCTGTATAAACTACCAAATCACCTTCTTTTAAAAAAGCAGCAGATACTGCCACTGATGAATTAAGAAGGCCCCCAGGATTATTTCTTATATCTAGAATAATTCCATTAAAAGCGAATTTATTTTCAGCCCTTAATTTTTTTAGCGCTATAGCAAGATCTTCACCAGTTCTTTCTTGAAATTGAGTAACTCTGATATAAGCATAATTAGGCTCAACAAGTTTTGCTTTAACACTTTTTGTTTTGATCTGAGCTCTAGTTACTTTTAAGTCAAAAGGACTATCAATACCTTTTCTAAAAACTTGTAAAATTATTGATGAACCTGGTTTTCCTCGCATTAACTTTACAGCTTCATTTAAAGTTAAACCTTTCACAGCTGTAGAATCAAGCTTCATAATTAAATCACCACTTTTCAATCCTGCGTTGTATGCAGGAGTATCTTCAATTGGTGAGATAACTAGAACAAATCCATCTTCCATGCCAACCTCAATCCCAAGCCCACCAAATTCACCAGATGTTCCTTGCTGAAGATCTTTAAAATTATCTTTGTCCAAAAAAGTTGAATGTGGATCTAAACCAGACAACATCCCATTTAATGCCTCATTAATTAATTCTTTATCTTCGACAGGCTCAACATAATCAGACTTTATTTTCCCAAATACCTCAGCAAATGTTCTAAGTTCATCTATTGGAAGGTTTGTAGATTTTGTTTTATCAGCAAAGACTGGTAGATTAATACTGATGAGAATACCAATAATTGCTCCACTAAGTATTAGTGTAAATTTTTCTAGTTTTGATCGCATATTAAATTTTCATTTTAAATTTTAGTAACCTTATACATCAGAATATACATTAAATCTTCATTATAATGTATGAGAAAAGAATTAAATTATGAAAAAACACATTATAAATATTTATTTTTGTACAAAATGTGGATGGTTAATGCGAGCAACATGGCTATCACAAGAATTTATCAACACTTTTGGGTCTGACTTAAGTTCCGTTAATTTAGTTCCTGATATCAATGGGAAATTTGAAATTAAATGTTCAAATAGACTAATATTTTCAAGAAAAAAAGAAGGTAAGTTTATTGAGTTAAAGCTAATGAAGCAAAGGATAAGGGATATTATTGATCCCTCCAGATCTTTGGGTCATAGTGATACCCCATCTTAAAATAAATGAAAAAAAAACTAATAATAGAAGAGTTTTTTAAAAACTCAGGGCCTCTCAGTGAGGTTGTAAGTAATTTTCATGAGCGAGAAGATCAAGTTGAGATGGCCAAAATTGTTAATGAGGCAATAGAAGAAAAAAATTCATTGATTGTGGAGGCTGGAACAGGTGTAGGAAAAACTTTTTCCTATTTAGTACCGGCTTTAATGAATGGGGGGAAGGTAGTTATTTCAACTGCGACTAAAAATTTGCAGGACCAACTTTTTTTTAAAGATATACCAACGATTCGTGACGCGCTTAAAATTCCTATTGATATTAATATTCTTAAAGGCAGGTCAAATTATATTTGCCAGCTAAGGATGGAAAATGCTTTACTTGAGGGTCAATTTTTAAATAAAGAAGATGCAAAGTATATCCACGAAATAAAAAAAATATCAGACCATAGTGAGTCAGGAGAAATATCTGAATTTAATAACATTCCAGAAACATCAACCATATGGCCCTTTGTAATTTCAACCAAAGAAAATTGTTTGGGCCAAGATTGCGAATTTTATAAAAGCTGTTTTTTAATAAAGGCTAGAAAAAAAGCAATCACTTCTGAAGTTGTGATTGTTAATCACCACCTTTTTTTTGCTGATTTGGTTTTAAAAGATGCTGAGTTGTCAGAAATTCTCCCAAAAGCAGAAACAGTTATTTTTGATGAAGCCCATCAAATCCCTGAGATCGCTTCAATTTTTTTTGGTGAGAATGTTTCTACAAATCAAATTGTTTACCTAATCCAAGATATGCAGCAAATTCTTTCTAATCATATTAAGGATAGAGAAAAGTTAATAGAATTATCAAAATCGATAATAGATACAACTCATTCTTTGAGTTCATTTTTTGATACAAGAAATCAAAGGATTGGTATTGAAAAAATAGAAAAATTAGATTCTTTTAAGGAAAAAATAATAGATTTAACAAGTCAACTTGATAAGCTTTGTAAATTTTTTAATGCATATAGTGATCAAGATGCGGAGTTTAAAAAACTTTTAGAACGAACTGAAGAGATTATTTCCAAATTAAAACATTGGAATAAAGATACCAATCAAAATTATGTTTACTGGGTTGAGATATTCTTAAAATCGATTCAGTTTAATATAACCCCAATAAGTATTGCAGACAATTTTAGAAAATTTCAAGAGGCTAACGAAACGACTTGGATTTTTACTTCAGCAACGTTGGCAGTTGATTCAAGTTTCGATCATTTTCAATCTTTAATGGGTTTAGAAAAAGTAAAAACTAAATTACTTAAAAGTCCTTTTAACTATTCTGAGAATGCATATTTATACGTACCTAAAGAAATGCCAGAAACCTTTAGCAGATTATTTAATAATCATTTGGTAGGTCAGATTTGCCCATTACTTATTGCATCAAAGGGAAGAGCATTTATTTTATCAACTAGCATTAAGTCAATGAATGAAATAAGAAGTTTGTTAAAGGATGAATTTGAAAAAAATAATATTAGTCATCCAATTCTCACCCAAGGCACCGGTTCCAAAAAAAAACTATTGGAGCAATTTAAGGGTCATGGCAATGCCATTTTAATTGGGTCTTTAAGTTTTTGGGAGGGCGTGGACGTAAGGGGACCAGATCTTTCATTGGTAATTATTGATAAACTCCCATTCCAATCTCCTGGAGATCCAATATTTGAATCAAAAATTAGTATGCTCTCAGCTAAAGGCATTAATGCATTTATGACATTTCAGTTACCAAAAGCAATTATTTCACTAAAACAGGGAGCAGGAAGGTTAATACGCGATGAAATGGATAAAGGGGTATTGATGATTTGTGACCAAAGAATTGTATCTAAACCCTATGGGAACAAATTCTGGCGCAGCCTTCCTGATTTTAAAAGAACGAGAGAACAAGATGATGTAATAGAATTCTTAAAACATTTATAATGTTTTAATGAAAATATTATCTATAGATGCTTGTACTGAGATCATTTCAATTGCTTTGATAATTGGGAAGGTAATTACTGAGAAAAACTTTCCATCAGGTAAGAATTATTCTGGAAATATTATTCCAGAAATAAAAACCTTATTAAGTGAAAGTAATTTAAAAATACAAGACATAGATGCTATTGCTTTTGGTGCAGGCCCGGGTTCATTTACTGGCATTAGGGTTACTTGTGGCATTGCTTATGGAATTGCTTATGCAAATAATTTGCCAATTATTGGAATTAATACGCTTGAGGCTTTAGCCTTTTTATCAAAGCATGAAAATTCTATCTCATGTATTGATGCAAGAATGGGCCAAGTCTATTTGGGAATATATCAAAATAAAAATGAGGGTATTACTCCTCTTATAGAGCCGGGACTTTTTAATCCAACTGAATTGCCTAAACCGCCAAAAATAAAGAAAGCGGTAGTTATTGGCTCTGGGTTGAGCACTTATAAAGAGCAATTTAAATCTCAGTATAGCGATATTGAGCTAGAGTATTTTGAAGATAAATGCTCGCTAGCGGCGGCAATTGGCATTCTCTCTATGGGTCAATTTGGGAATGGATTTAATTTAAAAAATGCTGCTCCAATTTATATTAGAAATAAAGTAGCCCAAACTACAAAAGAAAGGCTTAGTCAAAAATAATTTTTTAGATGACCAAAAATAATAAAATACATTTTTTTACTAAAGAAGATTTGGGTGAAGTTGTTAAAATCGAAAATAGATGCCATTTAACACCATGGACCAATAAGAATTTTATTGATTCATATGATGCTAAGAATTTATTTAAGGTTTTAAAAAATGAAAATGATATTATTGGTTATTACATTGCTTTATTTACTTTAGATGAGTGTGAATTATTAAATATAACTGTAAAGTCAGAGCTACAGAAAAAAGGTTTTGGAGAGCTAATGCTTAAGGATCTTTTTAGTGAATGTAGAAAAACAAATATTGTTAATATCTTTCTTGAGGTGAGAAAATCTAATTTATCAGCAATTCAATTATATGAAAAAAATGGATTCAATGAGATAGGAATTCGAAATAATTATTATCAAAATAGAGATGGTACAGAAGATGCAATTTTAATGGGTTTGGCTATATGAATAAAGACATAATAAATGAGTCATTAATCTATGATGAACTCGGTTTGAGTCCTATATGGGTAACTCTCCCAAAAAAAGACGAAGTTGAGAGTAATCAATTAGCAACTAATTTATCTATATTCTATTTAAAAACAATTAAATTAGACGATCATAATATTCTGTTTATAGCTCCAATTTTTAATTCGTCCGATACTATCGAATTAGAATTATTTAAAAAAATTAGTGTCTATTTGGATACACTATCTGATAAATTAAGTCAGCTACAGCCTCTAAAGATAATCCAAGAGTTTGAGCTTATAAGTGAAATGGAATCCTGTGAGCGTTTAATATTTCTTGAACAGGGCTTAGACAAACTAATAGAGAAAGAAAATTTGAATATTCCATATATTACGTCTGTTTCGTTAAAAGAAATGGTTGAAAATCCAGAGAAAAAGAGAAAACTGTGGCAAGATATTAAAGAGTTATCAAAATCAATAAAGCAATAAAAATATAATTATGCATGCATCTAGATTCTATATTTCCACTCTTAAAGAGGCTCCTGCTGAGGCAGAATTAATTAGTCATAAATTAATGATTCGTGCAGGCTTAATTCGTCGCCTAGGATCAGGTCTGTATAGCTGGATGCCAATGGGACTAAAAATACTAAAAAAAATTGAATCTATAATTAGAATGAAAATGAATGAGGTTGGGGCAATTGAGTTACTTATGCCCGCAATTCAACCATCAGAACTTTGGGAGGAATCTGATCGATGGGATGTCTTTGGACCTCAAATGCTTAAAATAAAAGATAGGCATGATCGCCTTTTTTGTTTTGGCCCTACGCATGAAGAAGTAATCACTGATATTGTGAGAAAAGAAATTAATAGCTATAAGCAACTACCTATTAATTTTTATCAGATACAAACTAAGTTTAGAGATGAGATAAGACCTAGGTTTGGGGTGATGCGCGCAAGAGAATTTTTAATGAAAGATTCATATTCATTTCATACAGATATTGATTGTTTAAAAAAAACTTATGAAAAAATGTATAAGACATATAGTGAAATATTTGAAGCTATCGGGTTAAATTTTAGGGCTGTTCAGGCTGACAATGGAGCAATAGGTGGCGATGGTTCACATGAATTTCATGTTTTAGCCGATTCTGGAGAAGATGAACTTGTTTATAGTGAAGAGACAGATTTTGCCGCTAATAGCGAAGTTGTAAAAAATCATCCTGATCGAGATAAATTAAAAACATGTCGCGGAATTGAAGTGGGACATATTTTTCAGTTAGGAACAAAGTATTCTGAGGCTATGAAAGCAGAATTTATTGATGAATCAGGAAAGTCTAAACCTTTATTGATGGGTTGCTATGGTATTGGTGTTTCAAGAATTGTGGCTGCAGCAATAGAGCAAGGGCACGATGAAAAAGGCATTATATTTCCAAGTTCTATTGCTCCATTTGAGGTGATTCTCACGCCAATTGGTTATGATAAAAGCGAGGTGGTTAAAAAAGCAACAGACTCTATGTATGATGATTTATTAGACTTAGGTTTTGATGTTCTTTTAGACGATAGAGGTCTAAGACCGGGTGTAATGTTTAGTGAGGCAGAGTTATTGGGCATTCCTCATCGTATAACGATAAGTGATAAAACGATTGAAGCAAAGAAAGTAGAATATAAAAAGAGAGGCGCAGAAGAGTCTGAGTTGATTGATTTAACAGCCCTAAAAAAATATTTAAAGTAGCCTTATTTTAGAACTTTATATGCATGGTAACTTCCGTAATCACCTTCCGAATCCAAATAAACAAAGTAATAACCATTTAATGTGTAACCTAGACCATTGAAATGATTTTGTGATCTAATTTTTAAAGATTTAGGAAGTGCGCTTGACCCCTGATATTTTCCATCTTTGTTATAGATAAGAAATCTTTTATGATCAATATCTAATAAAATTAACTCTTCACCAGGCTTTCCTGTAAAAGCTACAAAATGAGAGGCAACATCATGATGCATTACTTTAGGCGTATCGAAGTCCAATTTAATTTCTTTTTTTAATTCTTTTGATTTCCCATCTAATACAAAAACACGATTAGATTTTTCTTGTTTTGCATAATATAGATTATTCTTTGAATCATAAGTCGGCATTGTTCCTGCACTCCCAAATGACGCCGAAGGCTGAGAAATAACTTCTGATTTTGCAGTCAATAAACCCTTTTCATCTAATTCCAATGAAAATATACCGGTCATTGGTGCAAATCCGGCAGCGGTTGATATATTGTATGTAATTGTTTCTAGTTTAGAAGTTTTTTCATTAAAATAAATTGACCGATTGTCAAAGCCAGCCCTTGTGGACTCTATGTATTTCCCATTTTCATCATAGGTATGAATAAGAGATTTTGATATTGGCGCTTCATAGTCAGAACCACGAGCAGCCAATCCACCATCTGCAATATAATATTTTTTCTCACCTGGAACATAGGCAACAGTCTGAGGCCTGGTGGTTGGTTTTTTTGTAAGATTTATTTTAAAAACTAATTCAGCATTTTCATTTATTTCGGCATGGGCATGACCGATATTTAAAATTGTTAAGCAAAGCAATAAAAGTATATTTTTAAGCATGATATTCCCTAATTTAATTTGTTAGTCAGTTATTTATAAATTTTTGTTCAATAAACATTGCATCTCCATAACTAAAAAAACGATAATTTTTTTCTATTGCATGACTATACATTTTTTTTGTAAATTCATAACCAGCAAAAGCAGACACTAACATAAGTAATGTACTTTTAGGTAGATGAAAATTAGTAAATAAACTATCAACTAATTTAAATTTATATCCTGGCTTTATAAAAATTTTTGTTTTTTGATAACCAGTCATAACTTCATTTTCAATAAATGCACTTTCTAATGCTCTTAAAACTGTCGTACCTATTGCAATTATTCGACCACCATTTTTTTGTGCTAATTCAATTTTAACTTTTGTTTCATTTGTGATCTCAAATTGTTCACTATGCATAATGTGTTGATCTATATCTGTGACTTTAACTGGTTGGAATGTTCCAGAACCTACGTGTAGCGTTAGAAAAGCATAATTAATATTATTTTGTTTGAATAATTCAAAATCAGCCTCTGAGAAATGAAGTCCAGCTGTTGGGGCTGCAATAGCCCCTTTATTTTTTGCAAAAACTGTTTGGTATCTTGCAATATCACTTATTTCATCTGAACGGTTTATATAGGGAGGTAAAGGAACATGCCCTGTTAACTCCATAAGCTCATCAAAAGATCCTTGATTTAGCTGTATTAAGAATAAATTTTCTTTTCTTTCAAGAATTTCGATATTATATTTACTAGAAAGTATTATTTTAAAATCTGCATTAATTTTTTTTGAGGATTTAATCATTGCTAAAGCTTTTCGATCATCAATAACTTTCTCAATTAGAATTTCAATTTTCCCCCCGGTCTCTTTTCTCCCAAATAATCTAGCTTTTATTACTTTAGTATTATTAAAAATTATTAAATCATTAGGTTGTATTAGGCTTGTAAGGCTTTGAAAAGATAAATCCTGAAGTTTTTGAGAAAAAGGATTAGCAACTAATAACTTACTATCACTACGATTTTTTGTAGGATATTGGGCTATTAATCTATTTGGAAGTTTGTAATTAAAATTTTCAATATTCATTTAATGTTATACGTTGTTATAATATCCGCTCCATCTTGCCGGGATGGCGGAACTGGTAGACGCACTGGATTCAAAATCCAGCGCTAGTAATAGCGTGTCGGTTCGATTCCGACTCTCGGCACCATTTATCAAAGGCTTCAAAAGTGAAGCCTTTTTTCGCCTAAAAGATATGATACTGAAGGTATCAATTAATTAAATATTGAATTATAACTTCTTTATCGTATCGTAAACACTATGATTGAACATACACTCTTAAATCCAGATGAGCATCGTTTGATTATTCGCCCTAATCCAGCGATGCCCTGGAAGTTGATAAAAAAAATCTATATAACTTTTGCAATGTTCATATTAGTAATTGCTGTGATACTAAGTATGATCAACTTGTATTTAGCAATTCCTTTTTATGGTATTGAAGTTATTTTCCTAGGATATGCATTATATATAACAGCATTAAAAAGCTCATCTTATGAAGAGGTGAAAATTAGTGCTTTAAATATTACCATTTCATTTGTAAATAGAAAGAAAGTAAAGAAGTATGATTTTGTTAGACAGTGGACAGAATTTAAATTCAAACCAGCAACTAATTTAAGCTCGTCTGAAATTTCAATCTCAAAAAAAGGAAAAATCCTCTTAATTGCAGAAAGAGTAAATGAAGTTGAAAGGAAAAAACTATTCAATCTTCTTAAAACTTTCTGAAAAAACAGTTGTCAATCACTGTATAAAAAATTTAATTTAATATGTGATTGATGATTGATATATTTTTTATAAGCTGATAATATTCTTTGAGTTTTAAAGAATTTTATTCGAAATAATAGAAATTAATTGATGAAAGGTATCTCAAAATTGAAATCAAGTCTGCAAAAATTATTTTTAGTTTTATTTTTTACGCCACTATCAGCAATGGCTGATTGGGCTCTCAATATGCGTGAAGGTGCAACTCCAATTAGTCAAGAAATTTATAATCTACATATGGTGACTCTATGGGTTGTTACTATCATTGGTATTTTGGTTTTTGGTGTAATGTTTTGGTCAATTTTTCATCATCGTAAATCTAAGGGTGCGAAGGCTGCTAAATTTTCTCATAGCACAACAGTTGAAATTATTTGGACGATCATTCCAACTGTAATTATTATTTCTTTAGCAATTCCTGCAACAAAATTATTAATTAAAATGGATGATACATCTGAAGCTGCAATTACTATAAAAGCAACTGGCTCTCAATGGAAGTGGAAATATGATTACCTTGATGGTGTCGGAGAGGGTTTAACTTTTTATAGTAATTTAGATAAAGATAGTAAAGAAGTTAGTCAGCGTGATTCTGGGTTAGACCCAATGGAGTCTGAAAATTATCTTTTAGACGTTGATGAACCAATTGTTCTTCCTGTAAATACTAAAATTCGAATATTAACTACCGCTCAAGATGTTATTCATGCATGGTGGCTGCCAGATCTTGGATGGAAAAGGGACGCTATACCAGGATTTATAAATGATAACTGGGCTGTTATAGAAAAACCAGGAACATATCGAGGTCAGTGTGCAGAAATTTGTGGTGCAGGACATGGATATATGCCGATTGTTGTGAAGGCAGTTTCGATGGATGAATATACTGAATGGGTTGAAGATAAAAAATTAGCCATAGCAGTAGCAAAAAATACAAGTGATATTGTTTTGAATATGGAAGAGTTAATGACTAAAGGCGAGGCCGGGTATAAAGCGCAATGTCTAGTTTGTCATCAAGCTAATGGTGAAGGCATTAAGGGTGCTTTTCCTGCATTAGTTAAAAGCCCAATTTCTACAGGAAAAGAAAGGCGTTTAGAGCATATACATCAAATCATTTATGGAAAAAATTTGATGCCAGCACTTGGGCATTTATCAGATGTGGATATTGCTGCTATTACAACATATGAAAGAAATGCTTGGGGAAATAATACAGGCGATATTGTTCAAGCAAAAGAGGTGGCTGAAGCAAGAAAAATACCAAAAAAATAATTTTTACAACTACATTTAAGTTAGGAATCGAATTATGAGTACACTGGCACATGACGATCACCATGATCATAAACCAACCGGGTTTAAACGTTGGTTTTTCTCTACTAATCATAAAGACATCGGGACGCTCTATTTGATCTTTGCGTTAACCATGTTTTTTGTTGGTGGTGCAATGGCTATGATTATTCGTGCTGAGTTATTTCAGCCTGGACTTCAGTTTGTTGACCCTCAGTTTTATAACTCAATGGTTACTGTTCATGCTTTGGTTATGATTTTTGGTGCTGTTATGCCAGCTGGAGTAGGGTTGGCAAACTGGATGATCCCATTAATGATTGGCGCGCCTGATATGGCCTTGCCTCGAATGAATAATATGAGCTTTTGGATTCTGCCTTTTGCTTTCGCTCTTTTATTAAGTACTTTATTTATGGATGGCGGAGCACCAGCAGGGGGTTGGACAATGTATCCTCCATTGGTGTTACAGACAGGTAATGCATTTCCATTTTTAATATTTGCAGTTCACTTTCTAGGCATTTCATCAATCATGGGCGCAATTAATATTATTGCTACAGTCTTTAATATGCGTGCCCCCGGTATGACGCTTATGAAAATGCCATTATTTGTCTGGACATGGGTAATTACATCATTCTTATTAATTGCATCAATGCCAGTATTGGCAGGTAGCGTGACAATGTTATTAACTGATAAATATTTCGGCACTAGTTTTTTTGATGCTGCAGGTGGTGGCGATCCAGTTTTATTTCAACATGTTTTCTGGTTCTTTGGTCACCCTGAAGTTTATATTTTAGCTTTACCAGCCTTCGGTATAGTGTCTCAAATTATCCCTACATTTTCTAGAAAACCTCTATTTGGTTATGCATCGATGGTTTATGCAACAGCATCAATTGCAATTCTTTCATTCTTTGTTTGGGCGCACCACATGTTTACTGTAGGTCTGCCAATTAAGGGGGAATTATTCTTTATGTATGCGACCATGTTGATTGCTGTTCCAACAGGAGTAAAAGTCTTTAATTGGATTGCTACTATGTGGAAGGGATCGATGACTTTTGAAACTCCTATGTTATTCACTATCGCATTTGTTATTTTATTTACAATTGGTGGATTTTCAGGATTAATGCTTGGAATTACTCCAGTTGATTTTCAATATCATGATACTTATTTCGTAGTTGCTCATTTCCATTATGTGTTATTAACTGGCGCTATATTTGCTTTAATGGCAGCTACCTATTACTGGTTACCAAAATGGACAGGCTTTATGTACGATGAGCGTTTAGGAAAAATTCATTTTTGGTTATCTTTAATCTCATCAAATGTTTTATTCTTCCCTCAGCATTTCCTTGGTCTAGCAGGTATGCCAAGAAGAATACCTGATTACAATATTCAATTTGCTGATTTTAATATGATTTCAAGTATTGGTGGTTTTGCATATGGCATATCTCAATTACTATTTGTTTATATTGTTATTAAGTGTGCGATGGGTGGTAAAAAGGCAAAAGCTGTTTCATGGGAAGGTGCAAAAGGTCTTGAGTGGTCTGTTCCGTCACCAGCACCATTCCATACTTTCGAAACACCACCTAAATTAACGAAAGAAATGCTTGAACATTAATTTATTGATGGATGAAAAAAAAGGGCAATACTGGAGAGCAGTTAAGAAAAAAAAATAAGCGCCTAGCTATAATTCTTAGTTTAGTTGTTTGTTTATTTTATGGCTTTTTTGTATTGATGCACAGTATAAATGCCTAATAAAAAAAGTATTAAGAAAACAACAGTAAGTTTATTTTTATTTACAGTATTGATGTTTGGTTTTGGTTATGCAATGGTTCCTTTGTATGACGTTTTTTGTAAAATAACAGGATTAAATGGCAAAACCATTCGTGTTACGGAAAATAAGAATAAGGAAGTTATAGTTTCAAATCGCTTAGTGAAGGTTCAGTTTGATGCGAATATAAACGGTGATTTACCATGGACTCTAAAGCCTAACCAAAGAATATTGAGGGTTCATCCAGGTAAGTTTTATGAGGCAGTATATACTGTCAAAAATATGAATGATAAAGACATAGTGGGGCAAGCAATTCCAAGTGTGTCACCACAAGTTGCATCATTATATTTTAAGAAAGCCGAATGTTTTTGTTTTGTAAACCAGCTTCTTAAAGCAGGTGAGACTAAAGAGATGGTAGTTAGATTTGAAATAGATAAAGAATTACCTGAAGATGTTGCAGAGCTGACACTTTCATATACTTTTTTTAGAGTAAAGAAAGTAGCAGTAAATTAATTAAATTTTTAAGATAGGAAAGTTAATATGGCGAATCAAGAAATATACTATATCCCTAATGGCAGTAAATGGCCAATTGTAGGAACCCTTTCTTTATTTATTACTTTTTTAGGTGGCGCTATGATGTTTAATGGCCTTGATCTTGGAAAGTATATCTTGATTGTTGGTTTGGCTTCATTGGTTTATATGTTTGCAGGTTGGTTTTCTGATGTAATTTCAGAAAGTATTGCGGGTAAATATAGCAAACAAGTTGATGTAAGTTTTAGAATGGGAATGGGTTGGTTTATATTGTCTGAAGTAATGTTCTTTGCAGCATTCTTTGGCGCACTTTATTATGCTCGAATGTTTTCAATTCCATGGCTAAGTGGTGAGGGTCAGGGAGGGCATAATGGTACGCATGAATTTTTATGGTCATCATTTCAGGCTAGCTGGCCAATGGCGGTTATGCCAGATGCTTCAAAATATACTCAATATAAAGATGTGATTCCAGCATTTGGAGTACCTGCGATAAATACAGCAATCTTATTAAGCAGTGGCGTAACGGTAACATTTGCGCATTGGGCATTAAAAAATGCTAATAGAGCAGCTCTAAGTGCATGGCTATTTGCTACGGTTGCCTTAGGTTTTATATTTGTTTATCTTCAAGCGGGTGAGTATGCGCATGCTATGCATGAGTTAGATTTAACCCTTAACAGTGGTATTTATGGATCAACGTTTTATATGTTGACAGGATTTCACGGCTTTCATGTGACTATGGGGGCTACAATGCTTACAGTCATTCTATTTAGATCATTAAAAGGGCATTTTAGTAAAAAAGATCATTTTGCTTTTGAGGCAGTAGCTTGGTACTGGCACTTTGTTGATGTTGTTTGGCTAGGGTTATTTATATTCGTATACTGGGTATAAAGATAAAAAAGCTACTACACGTAGCTTTTTTTTAAATGTGACTTGGTGTAATCCACCCCATTGAGTACCCAACAAATATTAAAATGAAAAGAAATACAGAGAGTACAATTCTAATAGTTAATGATTTTGCCATTTTGGTAGATTGATCATCATCCTTCATTAAAAAGTGTAACCCCCTTGTTAAAGAGATTAAAATAATTGCTAGAATAAAAATAATTAAGAATTTGAAAGCTATAGAGATGTCCATTATTTCTCCAAAAAGGATAAAAATTGTTTTTTAAAAAATATGAATTTAATTTCACATTAATTCCAACTACTGCTTTCATAGTTGCATTTATCTGTTTTATTCAGCTAGGCTTTTGGCAGCTTGAAAGAGCTAGCGAAAAAAACAACATTAATTCTAATTATACTTTACGCCAAGATGATACTTTAATAAATCTTAACAATACAAACTCAATAAATAATAAAGAAGCATTACTATGGAGACGCGCTGAGGTAAATGGTTCATTTTTGAATAAAAAAAATATAATTTTAGATAATCAAATTTTTAATCAAATTGCAGGGTTTAATATTTTGACACCATTTTTAATCAAAGATAGTAATTATGTAGTTTTGATTAATCGAGGTTGGCATCCTAATCTAGCAAGCCGTGATTTAATACCAGATATTCAAAATCTCGAAGGCATTAAGGCTCTAAAAGGATATATTGCTAAATTCCCTTCTAGCGGAATAAGCTTGGGACAAGATAATATTGAGACATTAAATGCTTCAGTCTTCAGAATGCAAAGATTAGATTTTGATAAACTAAAATATTTTCTAACATTTAACTTATTACCATACATGATTTATATAGACCCTTTAATTGATAAGGGTAATTACAATACGTTTAAACTTCCAGCACCAGATTCTGAGAAAAACTATGGTTATGCATTTCAGTGGTTTGCTTTTGCTTTTACTTTATTAATTATTTTTATAAAGATTGGAATTAGGAGAAAAAATGGCATTAAATCAAAAAAATAAAGGCAAACTAACTTTAATTGGTATCTTCCTTTTATTTTTTATACCCATCATTAGTGCTTGGTATTTAGTTTTTTATACTGACTTTATGAAAGACTCTAAGGGAACACAGCATGGAAGGTTAATTAGTCCAGTTGTTAATATTGGAGAAATAAAGGCTAAAGAAATTTTATCGATGAATGAAGTATTAATTAACAAGAAATGGGTTTTAGTTTTTATTCAAAATAAAATTTGCGGTGCTTTTTGTAAAGAGAGATTGTATCAGCTACGACAAATTCGCTTGGCTTTAGGTGAGGACAGAGATAAGGTCGAAAGACTGGTAATTTTTAATCAAGAAAATGATCTTAACGAATTTAAGGAGTCATATTCTGGCCAAAAGTTTATTGATGATAGTTTTACGGATTATCAATTATTAGTAAAAAAATTCACGAATCATGGTTTAGATACAACAAACTCAATTTTTTTAATAGATCCATATGGCTTTTTAATGATGCAATACCCACAAGGCACAGAGCCAAAAGGTATTATTAAGGATATTGAAAAACTTGTTAAGAATTCGAAATAGATTTTTTGATTGTTTTTTCTAGTAAAGCATTAAATTCATTGAAATTGATCACACCGATTATTCGATTAATTATTTTTCCTTCATGGTTAATAAGAAATGAAGTTGGTGTAAGGGTGACTTCATCAAACTGAGATGCAATCTTTTTATCAAGATCAAGAACTACAGGGAATGGGAGGTTATTATTTTTAGAGAAGCTCAAAACACGACTCGGCGGATCATAAAACATTGACACGGCTATAAGCTCAAAATTTTTATTTTTATATTTATTAAATGTATTAATTAAGTCTGGCATTTCAGCAATACATCCGGAGCAATCAGTAGCCCAGAAGTTAATTAACACCACTTTTCCTAAAAGATCTTTTGAGGTGATACTTTCCCCATTAATAGTCGTCATATTTAAATTATCTACAGTTTCTTTTTGGAAACTTATAACAATAAGACTTATCATAAAAATGACTAAGCAAGAAATAATAATATTTTTATTCATGTTTAATTGTAATTTTGGCATAAAATTTTTAATTTAAGCCAACCTTTTCAAAAAAATTTAATAATAGTTATTCTACATTTTCTATTATAGTATGCATATATTTTAAGAGGCTCTACATTTGATTTGGTTTAAACGTTTAATTTTATCCAGTACACTTTTAGCATTGTGTGTTGTAGTTTTTGGTGCCTTTGTAAGGTTAACTGATGCAGGCCTTGGTTGTCCTGATTGGCCAGGTTGTTTTGGAACCTTAACAGTGCCAGAAAGTGAAATGGCAATCATAGAAGCTCAGAGTTTATACCCAGGAACTATTGTAGAAGTAGGTAAGGCATGGAGTGAAATGATTCACAGATACTTAGCTGGAATTCTTGGGCTAATAGTTTTATTAATTGCAATTGTGGGCTATAAAGTTCGTGAGAATCTCAAAGTAAAGCTTACCCTACCTTTTAGCTTATTGGCTTTAATTATTTTTCAAGCTGCATTAGGAATGTGGACAGTTACTGAGCTACTAAAACCAGTTATTGTTACTGCTCATTTAATGGGAGGGATGACCACTTTAGGATTGTTAACCTATATAACTCATCGTCATTTTGGCACTGTTGGCAATACTATTATTATTAACCCAGGCATTAAGATTTTTATTCGATTTGGTTTGGTATTACTATTTATTCAAATCATGCTGGGTGGCTGGACAAGCACAAATTATGCGGCATTAGCATGTACAGATTTTCCAACTTGTCATGGATCATTTATTCCTGACATGGACTTTAAAAATGCATTTAATCTTTTTCGTGAACTTGGAATGACAGCCTCAGGCGAGGGTTTGTCCATTCAGGCGCTGCAAGCTATCCAATGGGTTCATAGAGTTGGTGCCATTATATTAACCACTTATTTTATCTATATGGCGTATTTATTAAGAAGCTACCCACCCGTTCGTTTCTATCGAAATTTTTTGCTTTTAGTTTTATTTCTTCAGGTTGTTATTGGTATTGCCAATTTATTAATGTATTTACCATTGTTTTTAGCCACCCTTCATAACTTAGGGGCTGCATTATTGGTTATAATAATGGTTATTATTAATTCAAGAATTACTCCGCAATATGACGAAAGCTATATTAATTAAGAATTATTGTTCCGTTGAGAACCTAAAAGCTTTTTTTGCGCTCTGTAAGCCACGAGTAAATGCTTTAATAGTTTTTACAGCTGTTATCGGGATGTTTCTATCTACACCCGGTATGGTTCCATTAAATGTATTGATTAGCTCAATTCTTGGTATCGGTTTTGTGTCTGGGGCAGCAGCAGCTTTCAATTGTTTAATTGAAGAAAAAATTGATGCCCGAATGGCAAGAACGAGAGGTAGACCTCTACCCATGGGAAAAGTATCCCAACATGAAACTATTTTCTTTGCTTCTATTTTGGGCGGGTTAGGATTATTTATCCTTTTTTATTTTGTAAATTTCTTAACGATGTGGCTTACTGCGCTAACTTTCTTTGCTTATGCAGTAATTTACACAATCTTTCTTAAGCCTGCGACACCTATGAATATAGTTATTGGTGGCGCCTCCGGAGCAATGCCACCAGTTTTAGGTTGGGCGGCAGTAAATAATCATTTATCCCCCGAAGCGTGGATTTTATTCTTAATTATTTTTTGTTGGACACCTCCGCACTTTTGGGCTTTAGCATTATATCGTCGAGTAGAATATGCCAAAGTCGGTATGCCAATGCTGCCAGTTACGCATGGAGAAAAATTTACTTTACTTCATATTGTTCTTTATACGATCATTTTGGTTATTGTTACCATGATGCCTTTTAGCATAGGTATGACAGGCCTCATTTATTTATTTTTTGCAACGATACTAAACGCCATATTTCTTTACTATGTTGTGATGCTCTATAGGAATTATTCTGATAAACTGTCTATGAAAATTTTTAGGTATTCAATACTGTACCTTGGCTTAATATTCACAGCATTTTTAATAGACCATTATTTTAAATTTATTTTTGTTTAAATTTTAAGAAGGGAGATTTATGAGCGAGAAAAGAAAATTCAAAGACATTTTAGAAACAATTGGGCTTGTTGTTGGTAGTTTGGCAGGGGCAATTATTATTATTGTTGCCGCTACAACTAAATACGATTTTAGCCAAGCAGAGGAATCTAAGATTGTTGAAAACAATACGCAAGAAGATATAAAGCCAGTAGCTCAAGTTGTAGTTGCTAATGAATCAGAATCTGTAGCTGAAAATTCTATATCTGGAGATGCAATTGTAAAAGCTAATTGTGCTATGTGTCATGCAAGTGGCTTAATGGACGCACCAAAAATTGGAGATGCTGGTCTTTGGGCCCCAAGAATCGCTCAAGGCAAAAAGACACTTATCAATAATGCTATTAAAGGTATTAGAATGATGCCGGCTAGAGGTGGCAATGCAAAACTTACCGATGAAGAAGTTGCTGCAGCTGTTATAAGTATGGCAAATGCATCTGGAGGTAAGTTATAAATTTCTAGATGTCAATTTATGCTATTGGCGATCTTCAAGGATGTTTCTTTTCACTTCAATCTTTATTAAATACTATAAATTTTAATACAAGAGAAGATGAGCTTTGGTTCGTTGGCGATTTAGTTAATCGTGGCAAATACTCACTAGAGGTTCTTGATTGGTGTTATAAGCATCGAGACAATATAAAAATTGTATTAGGTAATCATGACCTTCATTTTCTAGCAGTTGCCTTTAAAGTTAAATCAATTTCTACTAAAGATACAATCGAGCCCGTTCTTCAATATAAGAATTTATCAAAACTTATTGATTGGCTGTTGTCAATTCCATTAGCTTATGGAAATGATGAATATTTAATAGTTCATGCGGGTATTGCACCTTCTTGGTCCTCAGAATTAACAAAAAAATTATCTAATGAAGTAATAATCGAATTAAATAAGGACCCAAAAAAATTTTTAAAAGAAATGTATGGAAATCTTCCAAGTGTATGGGATAGAAATTATAAAAAAGATGATCGTCTAAGATTTGCAATTAATACTATGACAAGGATGCGTGCTTTAAATCAGGATGGCTCTATTGATTTTTCTTTTAAAAATAATCTAAATAAATTGCCACCCAACCTAATACCTTGGTATCTTTTTCCTGCCGAAGAAAGAAAAGAATTTATTTTATCAGGCCATTGGTCTGCAATTGGAATACAGTCTTATGCAAGTGGTATTACATTAGATTCAGGTTGTGTATGGGGGCGAAAGTTAAGCGCTTATAGTTTTGAAGAGAAAAAAATTATATCAATTGATGCAGATCCTAGAGATCTATTTTAATGGGCTACCAAGAAGACTTTCAATTTCAGATAATGTAGCGGTGTGATTTTGACCTCCTTGGGATTTGATTTTTATTGCCCCCATAACAGATGCAAGTTGACCCGTTTTATTCCAATCATATTTATTTAAAATTCCATATATTAAACCTGCTCTATAAGCATCTCCACATCCTGTTGGATCAACTGGTATTTTAATTGGAACAGAATTGATGATAATTTCTTCACCTTTAGAGTAAATGGAAGAACCTTGAGAACCCTTTGTTACTATTAAGGCATCTACAGAAGAAGCCAATTTAGAAAGAGTTAGATTAGTTTTATCTAATACAAGCTGTAATTCATAATCATTTAGAGCAATGTAATGAGCTTGGTCTATAAAGATCATCAATTCTTCTTTATTGAACATGGGTAATCCTTGACCTGGATCGAATAGAAAGGGAATATTTTTTTCAACACATTCATTAGCATGTTGAATCATTCCATCTTTTCCATCAGGGGAAATTATTGCAAGACTGATACTTTCAGTAATTAACGAGATGCTGTTCTGATGAGATTGAGTCATTGCTCCAGGATGGAAAGCTGTAATTTGGTTATCATCTAGGTCGGTTGTGATATAAGCTTGTGCTGTAAAAGCATCAGGAATTTTCTTTATATAATCTTGAATAATTTCATACTTACTTAAGCGCTCAACGTATGGTTGAAAGTCCTCTCCAACAGTTGCCATAATTAAAGGAGAAGTTTTAAGCAGAGATAAGTTGTATGCAATATTACCAGCGGTCCCACCAAAATTCTTTTTTAACTCAGGCACGTAAAATGAAACGTTTAATTTATGAATTTGGTCAGGTAGGATGTGATTCTTAAAGTAGTCATTAAAAACCATAATCGAATCATATGCCATTGATCCACAAATTAGTACATTACCCATTAAGGCTTCACCACCACTAAAATAACTATTGCAAAAAGAAGAATGACCGGCACTTCATTAAACCATCGATAGAAGATATGAGAATGTTTATTTTTTTTGAGTTTAAAATCAATCAAATATTTAAAGCAGGCTATATGATAAAAGATCAGAAGAATAACACAAAATAACTTTAAGTGAATCCAGGGTCCATTATATCCATAGCCTAACCAGAGCCAAATACCTAAAATCAAAGTAATTAGAGCGCCTGGCGTCATAATCCCATAAAATAATTTTCTTTCCATAACAATAAATCTTTCATGGCTAATTTTATCTTTCAACATTGCGTGATAAACAAATAGTCTTGGCAGATAAAATAAACCAGCAAACCAGGTAACCATAAAAATAATATGAAAGGCTTTTATCCAAAGCATGAAACTTTACCTATAAAAAATGTTCTTAATAATTGTGATAAATTTTCTCATAAAATGTACAATAACCCTAATAGAAATGGCATAGAAAAATTAATGAACGCACCTATATCTCTGATTTTATGAAAGCTTCATCGCAGTTTTCAACGCGGCTGCGTGAAATTCCTTATAATTACACATCATTTTCAGATAAAGAGATTGTACTTCGCTTTCTTGGTGATGAGATTTGGGCGATTTTAGAGGAATTACGTGGAGAGAGAAAGACAGGGCATTCAGCTAGAATGCTATTTGAGGTTTTAGGTGATCTTTGGGTGGTAAATAGAAATCCATACCTTCAAGATGATCTCTTAGAAAACCCTAAAAGACTCAAGATGCTTATTCAAGCAATGCACCATCGAGTTCAATCAATAGAAGATAGAAGTTTTGGCAATATGAAAGTTGCTCAATTAACAACTGCCGCATTATTTGCAATTAAGACATTTGAATCTGAATTTAAGAAAACAAAGAAACTAAGGAAGAGAGTATTCTCTCGTTTAAGGCGTCATACAAAGAAACATAATATCCAATTTGATGGTTTGGCTAGAGTATCTCATGTCACGGATGCAACAGACTGGAGGGTTGAATATCCTTTCGTTGTAATAAATCCAGATACAGAAGAAGAAATTGCTGACATAGTAAAAGAATGCATAGCTTTGGAGTTAACAATTATCCCTAGAGGGGGAGGTACAGGATATACGGGAGGAGCAATACCATTAACCCCTCTGTCTGCAGTGATCAATACTGAAAAATTAGACCATATAAGCCCAATAGAGTATAAAAATTTGCCAGGTTTAAATAAAACAATTCCAACCATTCATTGTGGGGCTGGTGTTGTGACAAGAAGGGCAATGGATTTGGCTTCAAATGCTGGATTAGAATTTGCGACTGACCCAACATCTGCCGATGCATGTTGTATTGGTGGTAACGTTGCGATGAATGCTGGTGGGAAAAAAGCTGTATTGTGGGGTACAGCCATAGATAATTTGGCTTCATGGAGAATGGTTGATCCAGATGGTAATTGGGTAGAGGTTGAAAGATTAGACCATAATTTGGGTAAGATTCACGATGTTGACACAGCCCGTTTTAAAGTCAGTAGGTTTTTGAGTAATGGAAGAATAGAAGAGGGTGAAGCAGAGGTATTGGAAATTCCTGGTGCAAGCTTTAGAAAAAGTGGGTTAGGTAAGGATGTTACAGATAAATTTTTAAGTGGATTACCCGGCATACAAAAAGAAGGCTGCGATGGGCTTATAACTTCTGCTACTTTTATTCTCCACAAAATGCCTCAACATATAAGAACTATTTGCCTTGAATTTTTTGGCAAGGTTTCTGAAGCAGTTCCAACAATTATTGAGATAAAAGATTACATAGATAACCTAGATGACGTATTACTTGCTGGCTTAGAACATCTAGATGAAAGATATATTAAAGCGGTGGGCTATAGCACAAAGTCAACACGCACTATGAGGCCTCAAATGGTTTTAATTGCAGATATTGCTAGTGATGATGAAGATGCAGTTGGTCAAGCAGCATCTCAGGTAGTTCAAATATCAAATATAAAAGACGGAGAAGGGTTTATTGCTGTATCTCCTGAGGCGCAAAAACGGTTTTGGCTTGATAGAGCAAGAACTGCGGCAATTGCTAAACATACTAATGCATTTAAAATTAATGAAGATGTTGTTATCCCTCTTCATAACTTAGGAGATTACTCAAATGGTATAGAAAGAATTAATATTGAGTTGTCGATTAATAATAAATTAAAACTTATTTATGAGCTTGAACAATATATAGAGATAGCTTCAGTAAATTTTGATGATGATACTGATGATACTCAATTATTTGAAAATAAAAAATCTCTAGCGTTATCACTTCTCAATAACATTAAGGAGAGGTGGGTTTATTTTCTTTCTAATCTTGATACCCCTCTAAATATGCTTGAGAATTTTATAGAATTAAAAGATAGTGATTCAGTCTTACTGGAAGCCATTCAATCTCACGAGATTAGAATTTCTTGGAAATCAGAATTACAAGAACCTTTAAATGAAATTTTTTCTGGCCGTGATTTTCAATTAATCTTTAAAAAAATAAATGATATCCATCAAAAAGTACTAAGGTCCCGTATCTTTATTGCTTTACATATGCATGCAGGGGATGGAAATGTTCATAGTAATATTCCAGTTAATTCAGATGATTATGAAATGATGCAGGATGCTCAAAGAGCTGTTGCGAGGGTGATGAACTTAGCCAAAAGTTTAGATGGAGTTATTTCTGGCGAGCATGGTATTGGTATTACAAAAATGGAGTTTATAGATGAATCCACAATTAATACATTTTCAAGGTATAAGGCAAAAGTAGATCCAAACGGACATTTCAATAAAGGTAAGCTAATGCCTGGCTCTGGCTTAGGTAATGCTTATACACCAAGTTTTGGATTACTCGAACAAGAATCGATTATTATGGAGGAATCTGCTATCGGGGAAATTGCAGACTCAATTAGTGGTTGTTTGAGATGTGGAAAGTGTAAACCAGTTTGCACAACTCATGTCCCTAGAGCAAATTTACTTTATAACCCAAGAAATAAAATCTTAGCAACCTCACTATTAATAGAAGCTTTTCTTTATGAAGAAC
>Ga0315334_10000261_pt1 | contig 32664 bp, 25 predicted proteins | sample M150034915metaG_FD_205555 | JGI IMG/M metagenome (GOLD analysis project Ga0315334, IMG submission 205555) | Ammonia-oxidizing marine archaeal communities from Monterey Bay, California, United States - M1 500m 34915 | ecosystem: Environmental > Aquatic > Marine > Intertidal zone | place: USA... | reverse complement strand
GATTACCAAACACCGGATGAGGTGTACTACCAACAACCCATGACCCTGGCAGCTTGAGCCGGGAATACAGCCGGATCAGAGCTTAACTGCACCTTCAGGCTGTCCAACTGATGGGGTCCACCTCAGCGGAGTACTCATGACTTGAAGCCGGTAGGCGATAAGGAGGTTATCTCTGCCGATGGTTAGCTGTTTTTAGCGAACCCACCAGGAAATAAAAAACACCGGCGCAACCACCAGGATCGGAATCTTTAACCACACCGGGAAGGCCTCCCATTCCTCCCAGCCAACACCGTGGTCATTGAAATAGCTTATGCACAGCATCGACACCACTACCCAGAGAACCGCCCCCAACGTAGCTAATATCAGAATCATCACGCACCTCGCTGGATGTTGAAGACAAACGTCATCGCATTGGCTTTGCTGATGGTCAGCACGTGAATGCTGGCGGTATCTTTGTGCATCTCCAGATTGAGCAACTCCAGCACCGGATTCTCATAGCGAAGCTCCTCAAACCATCGGGCATAGAAATGCTGAACCGCTGCGGAAAGATTCTCTGACTTGCTGACGAGCTCACAGCGCAAGAGGACATCGGGGCAATCGGGCTGCTCGCGAATGAATGATTGCTCGCTGAACACCGGGTCGTTGTGGATCAGGGCATTAAAGATGTCGTGCTGGAACCCCAGCATGGTGGAGTCGAAATCGTAGGTCTTTGGGGTAAACCCATGTTCTAGCAGGAGGGAGGCAAAGTTGTGTTTATTCAGGGCAGGGCTCCTTGTGTCGTTGGCAGAGTAGGCCATTGGCTTTACTTGACCAGCACAAGAATCTAGCATGATATAGCGTCATAATGTGTCGCTTAAGCAGTCGACTTCAAGAAAAGACAAGGATCCCGCTATGTCCAACACGGCCGTTCGCTACCTCACCATGCTCCGGATGGTGCCCCGGTACCCAAGATCCATCACCACCACCGAACTGGCGAGCCGCCTGGAAGAGCAGGGCTTTTCGGTAACCATGCGCTCGATCCAGCGGGATCTGGAAAAGCTGAGTGCGGATTTCCCTCTGTTGGTTGATGAAAACTCCCGGCCTTACCGCTGGTCGTTTGACCGCAATGCCACCATGGACATCATACCGGCGCTGGATCTGCCGGCAGCACTCACGTTTGAGCTGGCGAAGGCCTACCTCTCACCAATGCTGCCCCCAAGGGCACTGTCCCACTTAAAGCCCCACTTCGATGAAGCCCACCGCACGCTGTTGCGTGAAAAGAACCCCCTGGGCCAATGGCCAGACCGGGTCAGGGTGATCAATCGGGGATTAGGAGGTGCGCGCCCGCCCGTTGATGCCGATGTTCTGGAAGTGGTCACCGAAGCCTTGCTCCGGGAATACCAGTGCAAACTCACCTACCAGGCCCGCAGCTGGCCAGAGCCGGAAGAGATTGTGGTGCATCCATTCGGGCTCATCTTCCGGGACCCGAACGTGTACCTGATTGGTACCATCGAAGGCAGGGAAGGGGTTCGCCAGCTGGTGCTGCACAGGGCCACGGCCGGTGAAGTAGTGGAAGAGCGAATCGAGCGCCCGGAAGATTTTGATCTGGATTTATACATCCACTCCGGCGCCATGGGCATTCTGAAATCCGATGAGCCGGTGTATCTGAGGTTACGCTGCGACAAACCGGTGCTGAACCACCTGATCGAATCCCCACTGGGGTTTGATCAGATCACCACCGAGATTAATGACCAGACCTTCGAAATGGCCGTCACCGTGGGCGACACTCAGGACTTGCGCTGGTGGCTCACCGCTCAGGCGGTGCATTGCGATATTCTGGAGCCGGCGTGGTTGCGGGATGAGATTGAAGACACGCTCAAGCAGGGGCTGAAGCGGACTCGAAGGACAGGTGATGCGTGAGACATTTCGCCAGTGCTGGAGCATACGCTCCAGCCGGTCGTAGTGATTAAAGCAGCGAAAAGCTATGTTTCCTTGAGGTTAACTCACCGCAGCGCTTCTTCCCGTGCAACGTCCCAGCTGGAATCGTCGGTAGCCAATCCATTAACTCCCAGTGGTGGCACCCCGCGCTCTTTCCGTCGGGCGTTTACCTTCTCAGTGTAGTCCACACTCATAGGATTAATACCGCGGCGACGGTCATTGGCGTCAGCGATGGAGTCCATCATTGCATCGTATTCTTCCGGGAAGAGTTCGTAGTGTACATCGTGGACCAGCTTGTTGAGCTCATCCAGCTTTCGGCACTCTTCCTCGGATAAACCCTCGCGTTCTGCGGTGCGTTTCTTGAGCATTTCTTTTTCGGCACGATTCATCACTTTCTCCCTGTTTGTTTCAGCTTCGGTAATCCTATAGCCGATAGGCGACATTAGATGTCGCACCCTGTTGTAAGAATGGTTTGCGATCAAGGGGTATGCCGGGACAGGTCAAAAGGTGACGTGATTGGCGAAAAAATTCTCAGACATGTAAACAATAGTTACGTTTGTTGGTATCGTCCCAAACTTCACGCAGTATTGCTTATACTCCGAATGACACGCAGCCTAACCTTCTTGCCTGTTAAAGCTGTGCTGTGCGAGAAAGATTCACCAAGCAAGGATGAATGATGTACGACCTTATCGGCGATATTCACGGCCACGCCACTGAACTCAAAGCCCTCCTCGCCAAGATGGATTACCGCGAAACAGACGGCGTGTGGCAGCACCCCGAGCGCACGGTTATTTTCCTGGGTGACTTTGTAGACCGCGGCCCGGAACAGGTAGAAACCGTCACCATTGCCCGAAACATGGTCGAGAAGGGCCACGCTCTGGCGGTGATGGGCAACCACGAATTCAACGCAGTAGCCTGGGCTACGGAAGACCCGCAAAACCCTGGTGAACATCTTCGCCCCCATATTGATAAGAACCTGAAGCAGCACAGAGCCTTTCTGGAGCAAGTAGGTGAGGGGAGCGAGCTGCACCACAGCATGATCAAGTGGTTCAAAACCTTGCCGGTGTACCTGGACTTGCCGGAATTTCGAGTAGTACATGCCTGCTGGCACCCGGAGCATCTTGCGGCCATAGCCAAGTACACCGATAAAGAAAACCGGTTACTTCCGACCGCTTGGGAGGCAGCAAGTCGAAAGGGGTCAGAGGCCTATGAAGCGATTGAAACCCTTCTCAAAGGGTTGGAGATTCCGCTTCCTGGCGACCATCACTTCTTCGACAAAGATAAGAATAAGCGAACCAACATCCGCACTGAATGGTGGCGAGAGGGTGAGCTGACCTATCGTGATCTGGCCATGGTGCCGGAAGAGTTCATCGACAAGATTCCCCATGAGCCGGTAGCTTCTCATGTTTTACCTGGTTACGACGGTGAGAAGCCGCTGTTTGTGGGGCATTACTGGATGAAAGGGGAGCCGGCTCCATTGAATGAGCGCATTGCTTGCCTGGATTACAGCGTTGCCGGTGGGACCGGCGGAAAATTGTGCGCATATCGGTTCGATGGAGCACAAAGGTTGAAAGCAAAGTGTTTTACCTGGGTCCAGGAACAGTAAGGCGCAGATTATAAAAATTTTTTGCTGATTTAGTTGGTGAAAGCAGTAGCTATGGTCAATGAAATCGTCCAAAGCAAATGAAGAAGAAATGCCGTAAAAAGGACTTTCAAATGGATATGGGCATGAGAAGTAAGTCAAAAGCCTGGGTGAATGAGTTTTTGTTCATTAGAGGTATGATTTCGGGGCCAGATGGAAGTCCGTTATACCTATACCACGTGACTGATGAAGAATTTGCCTATCTTCCGACTTTATTGAGACAGACTTTGCCCGATATCGAGAGTCCCGTGCATTCGGTATATTGGTCGGCTGCTTTCTGTCTTTTCGTTGCTGAAAAATATCGCAGAGAATACGACGGCACCAACCTCGGATGGTCTTGGGAGGGATTCGAGAAACCGCTTTCAATCAAGCTTCCAAGTTTGCGTCATTCAGAAATTGTCAGAAAAGGGCTGGAGTTTTGGCGACGTCCAATTCGCCTGAGAACCAATGGTCATGATTATCTTGGCTCTCTGTTTGATGAAGGTGGATTACCCTGGCGCCTGATTCAGAGTGACACGCACGGCTTCGGTCGGGCTGTTCGTGGGACGATTTCTAACTATTATCGAGTCCAGCAGTTAGGCGGCGACATAGCTTCGACTGTGTCGAATTACGCCCAGTATTTTCCGCAGACATTTAGGACCCATGAAAAATATCTATTGATCGCATCCATTGTTGAGTGGCTGATGGGAATTGCAGAAGCCCATCCCATTGCATCAATTGAAGATCCGGCCGATTACCTTGACGAGCATGCACCTGACTGGCGAAAGCTTTCTCCTCTCCCTGTGAGCGAGGGTAATGCGCGCAATCTCATCAATGAATGGCTTAAAGATGCTGGTAAGAGTCGATCTGAGAAAAAGCGGATTGAAGCAGACGAGAAAAACTTTTCCTGTGATCACTGGTTAAAAGGCACCTATGAAAATTGGGCGCTCGAAACAGAGGTATTTCTGCCTTCAGAACTTTCGATTTCGCTTGAAGGTGCCCCCATTCAGAGCACTAGGGTAGAGGTCGCTTTCTACGAAGGCGATGAACTGCTAAGGCGATCGGGAATTGTTCATGGCAAAGTGAATGACGATCGTTCGCAGATTACGTTAAAGATTAACAACCGAGCAATTCGAGTTGGCCGGGTGAATCCGGAGCTCCCTTTGACCGTTCAGCTTCTATCGAACGGACAGCGAATCGATGCCTTCTATTTCGAGGGAAGCGAAGTCGATTTTGCATCATTGCCACTAATTTTCATTGAGGATGGAGGGCAGTTAAAACTAGCCTCAACAGCGTCTACAACCCTGGCGGCTTCATATGCGTTGGTGAGAGTGCCCCCGGCGTTGAGCTCTGAGGATTTATCCAAGAGTGAGCTGTTAGGAAGTGATCAATTGGGAGCAGAATGGATCCGCGTATCGGAAGACATCACCTTCGTAGGTGCGGATTCGCGAGTGGTTGTGCGGTTTGACCCAAATGCAGTAATCACAAAGCCAACTCTGGCCGGAACGGTGTCGTTGTACGACACACTTCCCAATCTTGTCTATAGGGGGTGGCCAAACCTCAGGGCTACTGGAAATGAGGATAATCAGGACATCAGTCTACTCGCAAACGGTAAATCCCTGGAATTCGATTATCAAAAAAATGAAGTTGGCAGCTTCAGTCTGAGTGCCGTTGCGAAGGGAGGAGAAACCGTTCTTCGCCGAAAGATTGGTGTTATACCCAAAGATCTGCGAGTAATTTCGGTTCCCGCTTCCACTCACAGCTCCGCCAAAATAATTCTGAGGAGTGTGAGGAAGCTTGCGGTTCATATACTTGATGACTCGATACGGGCCGAAACTCAATTAATAGACGATGGTTGTGAGATAACCCTGGAGCCGATTGTACGAGGGAAGGTTCCGCAAAAGGTTAACGTTGCGCTCTCGGATGGCCTTCATCCTGGTGAACCAGTGATTCTGAGATTACCTTATCCAAGGACTGGGGCTCAGCTTTATGACGATGTAGGCACTGAGGTTAAAGGTGGCTTGATATCCCTCGATCAGCTGATAGGGATGTCTATGACGCTGACACCAAAGCCCGATACGAGAGAACAATTCTTTGTTTCTCTTGAGCTTGTGTGTCCGCATCTTCCCAATTTTCGTCGTCATTATCCTTTCACGGTGAATGCCCAGGCGCAAAGAATTAGCCTCTATGCGTTCGAGGAAGATATTCAACAGATGTTGGGAACAACGTCCAATCAAGACGCATTTGTTCGCATTAGTGTCGAAACAGATCGCATCCTCAAACAGCTCAATATCGTTCGTTATGATGCCCGTCTTGAGGGCCCGTCACCGGCAGGAAGGCTCGAAGTAGTTACAGATACTCTATGTGATTCAGCAAGCTCGGTCAGAGTATCGGGTATGCGACTCGACGATCCCCGCGCAATTCCAGTAGAGGTTCCAGAGAGGGTATCCCAGGGTGTAGGAATGGGGGTATTCGAAATCCCACCGAAAATGATGAAAAACGGTCCATGGTTACTATTTCCCCCGGCCGAATCCAACGTTAAGTTCCGGCCAACGGTCTGGGTTACGGAGGACTCTGCTAACACATCCGAATCTCATGTAAACACCCTGCATTCGGCCGCCAAAGCATTTCACCCAGTGCACAATCCTAATGCTTTTGATCAAGTCATCTCGGCGATGGCCCGGGATTTCTCTCACAGTGGTTGGGATTATCTTCGGGCCCTTAAAGAGCAATACAGCGCTTTGCCCTTGTCGGCATTCGAGAGTTGGAAGGCTTTGGCGAACAATACTTCAGCGATAGCAGCGGCAGTTTTTCGGCTAGAGTTTGATCCTGCGTTTTGTAGGCGGTTGAGTAACGAGCTTGCAGTGATCTGGGAAACGGTGAATGTGCAGACCTGGATCGATGTTCGGGCTGGTCAGAGCAATTTTCTTGTCGACCAGGGCATCCCCGAAGAATTAGCTGAAAAACTCGTAGAGGATCGGATAAGCAGCGTCGCTACCGCAATTCCCTGCTTTATGCATCTTTCGAACTATTTGCGAGAGCCAAAGCACGTGAACTTGGAACAGGTTCCTTACGTTTTTGCGAAGATATGCTTTGAAGATTTGCGACGTAATCATGCGGACGACCAGAGATGGCCGGAATGGTTCAAGGTGGAGCTCACAAACTGGATTCACCAGCAGAGCTTCCCGACGGAAATAACGACACTCCCAGATGTTGGTTTTTCGAGGGCTGTGGCTTACTTGCCTGTATTTATGGCGGCGGTGACCGCAGGAAAAGCGAGGTTTACGGATGTTTCAGAATCGCTTCCGGAACTGAGGTTTGCTGTTCGGGTTCTTTCGGACTTCGACCGTGACGCTTGGTATGAACCTACCTATTCACTGGTACTCTCAAATCTTTTGCTCGAAACAGAAGAATAAGGAATCAAAATGAGTGGTTATTTCAAGGATCTCATTAACCAATCACTAGAGCGTACCCGGGAGTCCACGCTCAGCATCTTGGGCTTGGCTGACCCCGGATTGCGAGCCCATTTGGCAAAGCAAATGAGCAACCAGTTGGGCGAGGAGGGCTGTTTTCTCGCGCCACCGGTCTTCGAGCACACGTTTGGGTGGGAGCCGGGCAATATTACCTTTAAGGCCCTTGAGGGCGAACTGCTCAGCAGTGAAGTTATCTCTGCTTTGGCCAATGCGCCCAACGAAAACTATCGGTTCGACCCGAATATAAAGCCTTACACGCATCAGTTGACTGCCTGGCGAACCTTGCTCGCTGCAAAGCCACAGTCTGCAGTAATCACCACTGGGACCGGGTCAGGCAAAACCGAGTGCTTCATGATCCCGATCTTGCAGGATCTCGTCAGTGAATATCAGCAGACAAGGAAGCCACTTCAAGGCGTGCGAGCCCTGTTCCTTTATCCTCTTAATGCGCTGATCAACTCTCAACGGGAACGTCTTGACGCCTGGACTCGGCCATTCGATCAGAACATCAGGTTCTGTCTTTACAATGGCAACACTAAAGAATCTAGAGCCTCCGTTCGGAAAGAACAAAAAGAGGCTCCCAATCAAACCCTCTCACGGGAGGAGCTGAGGGAGCATCCGTCGCCGATTCTAATGACTAATGCGACGATGCTTGAGTATATGCTCGTCCGTCAGGTGGATGATCCAATCATTCGAAAGTCACGGGAAGCGCAATCTCTTCGCTGGATTGTCCTCGACGAAGCCCACACCTACATCGGATCTCAAGCCGCTGAGCTCTCTCTGCTGCTTCGTCGTGTAGTCGAAGCCTTTGGCCGCGAAGCCTCAGATATCCGGTTTGTCGCCACATCTGCGACCATCGCTGATGAGAAGGCTGAAGAAAGGTTGAGAGAATACCTTGCAGGTCTGGCTGGTGTTCCTTTGCACCAGGTTGTAGTGATCGGTGGTCAGCGTCAGGTTCCGGAAATTCAGTTTGACGGCGATGACAGCGGCATGTCTTTGACACAGTTAAAGTCGATCGAGGAGGGAAGCACAACCTCGGCCAAGAGATTCGACGCCCTTTGCAAATCCAGAACGGCACAGCTGATACGGAATACGGTAGTCAACTCACCGAAGCCCGTCAGCCTTAACGATCTCTCCGGCTCTGTGGGGCCTCTGTTGGTAAGTAAGGACGCTGTTGAGCAACAGCAGGAGCTGTTGGAATGGTTGGATCTGCTGACCGATACCAAGCCGTCGGATAAACAGGAACCTTTCCTCAAATTACGGGCCCACTTGTTTCAACGCATGCTTCATGGACTCTGGAGCTGCGTAAACCCCGGCTGCTCCGCAAAATCCGAGGATCTCAAAGACTGGCCATTCGGCCAGGTTTATGTTCAGCAGCGTGGGAAATGTGACTGTGGTTCGCCAATATACGAAGTCGGCTTTTGTGACGACTGCAAGACACCTCACCTGACGGCTGAGCATGCTCATCCGTATCTGCGTCAGGCCAGCCCCTATGTCGGTGATGAGTTCTCACTGCAGGAAGATGACTCGGATGACAGCGGGCTTTCGGACAGCGCCGGGAGCTCATTGAAAGGGCGTACCGTCATTGCGCCCAAGCCCCACGAAGCCTTCGTTTCTGAAAATCTGGATCTGGACACGGCAGAGCTTGGGAAGCTGGACGCCGAAAACAGCATCACGATTTCACAGGCGGACGAACATGAATCGATCTGCGTGAACTGTGGTAGCGCCGGCAAAACGCCAGGCGGCTTTCTGCGCAAGTCGTATCTGGGATCACCTTTCTACGTCAGTAACGCCGTGCCAACGGTTCTGGAGTTTTGTCCTGACCCTTCCCGCGAAGATTGCGATGGGGAATCACCCGAATCCCTGCCGGGGCGTGGCCGCAAGCTGATCACCTTTACCGATAGCCGCCAGGGCACTGCTCGTATGGCGGTGCGTATGCAGCAGGAAGCGGAACGCTCGCGTCTGAGAGGGTTAGTATTTCAGATACTGAGAAATAAGCAGGCAAAGGCTGACGCCGGCCCTAAAAATGCTCCGACGGCTAGCTATGAAGAATTAATACAGCAAGCCGAGCAGCTTGAGAAAATGGGAATGCACGCTGCTGCTTCGGGGGTAAGGTCTGAAGCTGAGAAACTCAATAGTGGGGGGAGTTCAGAAGACCGTTTGGAGGTTCCCTGGCCTGAACTGGTCGAGGATCTAGCCGCCACGAACGACCTCAAATACTCAATTCTGGATTACAACCGCTACGCCAACCCACAGTTGTTCAAAGGCAATGAGGGCAGCTATTCCATGGCGCGAGTTCTCCTCTTGCGCGAATTCGCCCGCCGGCCCAAAAACCAGAACAGCACGGAAACGCTGGGTCTCGTGTCTGTTGGCTACAAAGGCCTGGAGCAGATAACACACACACCCGACTTCTGGACCGAAACTCAGGCTCCGTCGGCAGATGGCAAAAGCGAATCCCGGCTAACCCTGGACGACTGGAAAGATTTTCTGAAAGTTGCCTTGGACTTCCACGTAAGGGAAAACACTTTTCTCCGGTTTGGCGAAACGGAGCGTTCATGGATGGGCGCGCGGTTCGCGCCGAAAGAGCTATACGCTCCGGGCAGCGATGTCAGTGGCACCAGAGACAAGGCGTGGCCTCAGTTTCAAAAGGGTTCGCCGTCGCGCTTGGTCAAGGTGCTTTCTCTCGGAACAGGCTTGAACACCGAGCTGGAATCGCACCGAAACAAGCTGAACGGTTGGCTCAAGGCCGCCTGGCAAGCATTGGTAAAATCACAGATTCTGCAAACTCAGGGTGGGGGTTATGCGCTTTCCCGCGAAACACTGACCTTTTCTCTGCCCAAGTCGGCTTGGGTATGCCCGGTTACAAACCGGCTAATCGACACTACATTCCGTGGGTTAACTCCCTACTTGCCCAACAAGGCCGAAGTAGAGAAGTATCGATGCACAAGAATTGATATGCCTGAATTCACCTCGCTTGCCCCGGAAGGGGAGACGGAAGGTGTGCTCCGGTCTATCCGAAACCGCGTTGCGGCAAATGACGTTGTTGCGTCTCTTCGTGAGCAAAACCTCTGGACGGACATTTCAGATCGAACCGCTGAGGGCGGCTTTTACTATCGCACCGCCGAACACTCCGCACAGCAAGCTGCAGAGCGCCTACAGAGATACGAGGATGATTTCAAAAAAGGCAAAATCAACGTTCTCAATTGTTCTACCACCATGGAGATGGGCGTTGATATTGGCGGTATTTCGGCTGTAGTCATGAATAATGTGCCGCCCCACCCAGCCAACTACCTCCAGCGAGCGGGTCGCGCCGGCCGGCGTAGTGAGCCGAGAGCCGTTGCCTACACTCTATGTAAACCAGATCCCCACAACACCTGGGCCTTCCAGAATCCTCAGTGGCCCTGGGTAACGGCCATTCCAGCTCCGGTGATTACTCTCAGTGCGGCGCCGCTGGTACAACGGCACGTGAATTCTTTCCTGCTAGCGAACTTCCTCAAGTCCGAAACGGACAGTGAGGATGATCGCACCCGATTAAATGTTCATTGGTTCTTCGGCGGTAATCCCTCGGTGTGTGAAAGGTTTGTCGATTGGCTGGATACACTGGCCGCCGGATCAGCAGAAAACAACGTGGTGAAAGGAGTTGGCCGGATCACTCGAGAAAATACCGCGTTATCCGCCACATCCTTTGCCGTGTTGGCAGCCGACTGTAAAGAAGCGATCCAACGATTGTCATCATCCTGGCGGGAAGAATACCGTCGCCTCAACGAACGGCATCGCGAAGCGTCGGATGACGCATACAAAAAAGCGTTGGAACTCGAGAAAACGCGCCACGAAGAGGAGTACTTACTGCGCGACCTGGCGGCCCGCGCTTTCCTGCCGGGGTATGGCTTTCCCACAGACGTAGTGAACCTCAATACCTATAACGTCGAAGATTTCATCAATAAGACCGCCCGCAAACAGGAGAAGTCCCGCGAGGACAACATCTTTACTTACAAGGAAAAACCATCAAGGGGCCTACCGATCGCCATCCGCGAATATGCTCCTGGAGCCCAGGTTGTCATCGATGGACGTGTATACCGCTCTGCCGGTGTGACCCTGTATTCCTATTACGACAGCGCGCAGGGTGGACCACAAAAGTTTGATCTGGCCTGGAGTTGTCAGAATTGCGGTGCACATGGCTACCGAGAGTATGCCTATGTGAACAGTGATGAGTTGTCATGCACACAGTGCCACAGCATGATCAACCCGAAATACGTCAAAAGGGTACTCAGACCAGCTGGCTTTACCACGGATTTCTACGATTCAACGAGCAACGATGTCACTTCTCAGAAGTTCATCCCTGTTGAGAAGCCCCGGATCAGTGTAGATGAAAATGTGATTTCGCTGCCTGACGAACGCTGCGGTTTCATCCGGTTCGGTGACAAAGGGCATGTCTTCCATCACTCGGGCGGTGAAAACGGGACGGGGTACGCCGTCTGCCTGAGCTGTGGGCGAGCGGATTCCATGTCCGCCAATCACGAAATACCGAGTGATCTCCAGCCTGACAAGTTCCACCGGCCCATCGGCGGGAATGCGGGTAGCCACAAAGAGAAAGATTGTTCCGGTGAGCAGGTAAAGGCCGGGATATACCTCGGCTACCAAGCTCAGACCGACGTTCTGGAGCTCATACTCAAGAGCCCGATTACCGGCGAATGGATACCGGCCTCAGAAGGTGGCCGGGTCATTGCCACAACTCTGGCAGTCGCGCTGAGGGATACCATTGCGGACCAACTCGGCATTGCGACCACTGAAATGGGCTTCGGCGTCCGGCAAGACAAAGACCTTGATACAGGAGCAACCCGTTACGTCATCCAGGTATACGACGACGTTGCTGGGGGCGCGGGCTTTGTTCTGACGGGATTAGAGAATCTGGCAGAGCTGATTGAAAAGATGCTCAAAAAGCTTGAGTGCCCGGCCAACTGCGGCAATGTCTGTTCCGCCTGCCTTGCCAGCAAAGACAGCCGGGTGGAGTTCGATGAGCTCAACCGTAAGGCGGCACTGGAATGGGTCGCTCACAGCGGTATCAGAAACCATCTATGTTTACCTGAACCTTTCGCTTCTGTTCCCGGCGCAGCCTACTGGCCGTATGATCCTGAGCGATTTGTCCGGCATTGGATTAACAAAGGTGCGAAAGCTGTCTCATTGCGTCTAAAAGGAGACCCCGTCGAATGGGATCTCGGCAACCCTGATTTTCGCCGGAAACTCATGGGATGGCGTGCTATTGATGGCTTGAGAGTAACTCTGATCTTGCCGAAGGGCGCCACGTTGAGTGAGGAGATCAAACAGGAGCTCGCCAATCTAGGCCGATTTGGTATCGACGTCTCAGAAACAGACGAGGATCACCCTAATCCAGATATAAGAATGCCGCTTCAGTTTGAGCTTGAAAACGACGGATTCGTTACTCTGATTACCAACAGCACGAACGCACAGAGTCCCGGTGAAAACTGGCTGAGTGGCGATGATCAGGCCTTGTGGGTCTATTCACACCAGGAGCCCGCTTTCTCTGTCAGCACCTTGGATATGGCAGGTTGGTCGGCTCAGCCTAGCGGCGCAGCTGTGGTAGAGCTGACCACTGAACTGAACGGCTCCATTCAGGATTTGGCTCGAAACTTTTGGAGCGTACTCAAGCAAAAGGCTCCGAGTTATACGGAAGCCATTGATCAAGACAAGATTGTCTCGCTGCAGTACGAGGATCGCTATCTCAAGTCTCCCTGGGCGGTAGTAATGCTCGCCAACATCCTGAAAGCTGTGGAGATAGGCGATGAAACATCATTATCCGTTATCACCATGCCTGGCGATGGCCGCCGGGATAGTCGAATGGCGTGGGACGATTGGGTAAACGCCGAAACGCAGCGCGTCGTTTCGGGTGCGTTTCTTCGGGCCGTTCTAGGGGCCAAACAGGTAGACTTTCAAGTCAATAATGATAGGCGCGAACTTACCCACCGTCGGGTACTTAGCATTAGATTGGCCTCGGGGCGTACGATCAAGTTGGCTTTCGATCAGGGCATGGGTTACTGGCAAATGAAATCGCCGCGCTACGACCTGAAAAATTTTAATTTTGATATGGACTTGAAAGCACAAGTCGAAAAAATGCTGGAGCTTGATAAGAGTGGTGAATTGGTCAACGCCGGTGGCTGGGCTACCGATATTGCGGTTTACGAAGACAGTAGTATGGATCATTAACGAAAGGACTCACCTATGACGAACGATGCACACGAACTATAGCAGGACCCGGCGGATGTCGGGTTCTTTGTTAGCCGTGGATAGGCAAAAATCTCAGGAGAGAGAAAACCTGGGAAATGCGAAGGTTCCGCACATTTGGAGTAATTACGACCCTTTGGGTGGAGCTTGGTTACGCTTACGCTGGTCAAGATGGGAATATCGGACGGCTACTTATTTGTGCACTATCTGTGCAACTACATTATTACCAGCCTGGACCGGCTGGATCGGAACGCCAAACAGGGCCTCACGTGGGATGTTTGCTGAAAAAACGGTCGTTTTTTGAACGCTCGCCGTGGTCGCCCGAAATAGTCGAATTTCCCATTGTTTTGCGTATAAAAATCCCGTATAAAAATCTATGTATAAAAAAGGGGCGTTTAATGATCATAGGTTATGCGCGGGTAAGCACTCAGGATCAGAATCCGGAATTCCAGATTGATGCTCTGGAGAAAGCTGGGTGTGAACAGATCTTCCAGGAAAAGTTTACCGGCAAAGTTCGTGAGCGACCTGAGTTGTCGCTCTGCCTCCGTATGCTCCGTAAGGGCGATGTCCTGGTTGTATGGAAACTGGACCGATTGGCCCGGTCACTGAGAGACCTGGTTGAGATTGTCCAGGATCTCAGCCAGCGAGAAGTAGGGTTTAAATCGCTTACGGAATCCATCGACACGACCAGCCCAGGTGGCCGTCTGGTGTTTCATATCTTTGGTGCCTTGGCTGAGTTCGAACACGACCTGATCCGGGAGCGTACTCAAGCCGGATTAGCAGCTGCAAGGGCCCGAGGGCGCAAAGGAGGGCGAAAGCCTGTGTTGTCCGACTCTGACATTCGTAAAGCTGCAGCGATGTTAACGGATCCCAGCATCACGAAAACGGAAGTTGCTGCCCACTTTGGCGTAACCCGAGCCACATTGAATTCTTCCTTAAAAAGATTGGATGCAGCCTGAAATAAAGGTTTGCCCTACGACATGCTGTAATGGAGTTCCACGGATGACTGACGACAAAACCAACCACTCCCAAACCGCCGCTTTTATCTGGTCGGTTGCCGACCTTCTGCGCGGTGATTTCAAACAGAGCCAGTATGGTCGTGTGATTCTGCCGTTTACGCTGCTGCGCCGGCTGGAGTGCGTGCTGGAGCCAACCAAAGCCCAGGTACTGTCAGCAGCCCAAGAACACCAGACCAAACCGGATGCGGTTCGTGAGAAACTTCTACTCCGGGCCGCTGACCAACAGTTCTTTAATGCTTCTCCGTTAAGCTTGGCTACCCTTTCTGACAGCCAAACGGCTGACGACCTGATGAGCTATGTTCAGTCGTTCAGCCAGGATGCCCGGGAGATTTTCGAGCATTTCCATTTCGAAGACTTCGTACAACAGCTCAGCGCCAACAACTTGCTTTACCAGGTGGTGCAGCGGTTTGCCAGCATTGACCTGAGCCCGGCAACCATCAGCAACTTCGGCATGGGGATCATCTTTGAGGAGTTGATCCGGAAATTCGCAGAGAGCTCCAACGAAACGGCCGGGGAGCACTTCACGCCGCGTGACATCGTGCACTTGACTACTTCCCTTGTCCTAACCGGACAGGAGAGCCGGCTGACGCCCAACAGCATTGTCACCATCTATGATCCTACGGCGGGTACCGGTGGGTTCTTATCCGAGGGCGACGAGTACATTCAACAGATCAGCGAGAGTGTCACTGTCTCGCTTCACGGCCAGGAATTGAACCCGGAATCCTACGCGATCTGTAAGGCGGATATGCTGATCAAAGGACAGGAAGTCAGCAACATCAAGCTCGGCAACACGTTGTCAGATGATCAGCTGGCTACTAATAAGTTTGACCTGATGCTCAGTAACCCGCCGTTTGGCGTGGAATGGAAAAAGGTTCAGAAGCAGGTCACTGATGAGCACAAGCATCGAGGCTTTGATGGTCGTTTCGGGCCTGGTCTACCCCGTGTGTCTGATGGCTCCCTGCTGTTCCTGATGCACCTGGTCAGCAAAATGCGGGATGCCCGTGAAGGCGGTTCCCGGATCGGCATCATTCTCAATGGTAGCCCGCTGTTTACGGGTGGTGCTGGCAGTGGCGAATCCGAAATCCGGCGCTATTTGTTGCAGAACGATATGGTCGAAGCCATCGTGGCCTTGCCAACGGATATGTTCTACAACACCGGCATCTCCACCTATGTGTGGGTGCTTTCTAATAACAAACCGGCCGAACGCAGAGGCAAGGTCCAGCTGATCGATGCTACCGATCGGGCAACTAAGATGCGTAAATCCCTCGGCAGTAAGCGCCAGTTTGTCAGCGAGTCCGACCAGGACGAGATCGTGCGGATGTATGGGGACTTCCAGGAAACCAAGAAAAGTAAAATCTTCCCCATCACAGCCTTCGGTTACCGACGCATCACGGTTGAACGTCCGCTGCAGCTGAACTTTCAAACCTCGGAAGAACGCATTGAGCGGATTGCGGACGAAAAAGCCATCCAAAAAATGGATCCGGAAGACCAGGACAAGATCCTCGCGGCCTGTCGTGCCATGGATGCCGAGACGGTCTACCGGAATCGTAAGCAGTTCCAGAAGGCCCTGAAGGCCTCACTCACTGACCATCAGGTGTATCTGAGTGCGCCACAACTGAAGTCCCTGCTCAATGCGCTGAGTGAGCGCGATCCAGAAGCGGATATCTGCACGGACAGCAAAGGCAATTCAGAGGCCGACACCGGCCTTCGGGACTATGAGAACGTGCCCCTCTCAGAGTCCGTGTACGACTACTTCGAACGTGAAGTGAAGCCTCATGTCCCTGACGCCTGGATTGATGAGTCGAAGCGGGACGAGAAGGATGGCGAAGTGGGCATCGTGGGCTTTGAGATTCCGTTCAATCGGCACTTCTATGAGTTTACGCCGCCTCGGCCGCTTGAAGAGATCGATGCTGATTTGAAGCAATGCACCGATCGGATCAAGCGGATGATTGAGGAGTTGTCGGCATGAGCTTTTCACCGTACCCCGAGTATAAAGATTCAGGTTTAGAGTGGGTCGGAGAAGTCCCCAGCGATTGGGAAAGCTGGAAAATAGCACACGCTTTTAAAAGAATTGGCAGCGGGACAACTCCGCCTTCCACTGAGGGGAAGTGGTATGAGGATGGAGAAATACCTTGGATCACAACGGGAGAGCTCAGAGAAAATGTCGTCACTTACACAAAAAAAAGTGTCACTAGAGAGGCACTTCGTGCATTCCCCGCCCTTCGGTTGCACTCGAAAGGTGCACTCGCCATGGCAATGTACGGTGCGACAATTGGCAGATTAGGCATCTTAGGAGTAGAGGCAACTACCAACCAAGCATGCTCGGTTATGGAGTCTTCAACTGATCTCGCGGTTAAGTTTGTGTTTTATTGGTTGCATTGTAATCGGACTACCATCGTGGCCCTTTTTTCAACTGGCGGCGGCCAACCTAATATTAACCAAGAAGCCGTGACATCTCTTCGGATTCCAGCACCTACTCTGACGGTCCAAACCCACATCGCCCGCTTCCTAGACCACGAAACCGCCAAAATCGACGCCCTTATCCGCGAACAGGAGCGCCTGATAGAGCTGCTTCAGGAAAAGCGCCAGGCGGTGATTTCCCATGCGGTGACCAAGGGCCTGGATCCGGATGTGCCGATGAAGGACTCCGGGGTGGAGTGGCTTGGGGAGGTGCCGGCGCATTGGGATGTGATGCGCATGAGGTTCGTTTGCCGCATTACCACGGGAGATAAAGATACTCAGGATGCCAAAGCGGATGGACAATACCCATTCTTTGTCCGATCAGAGACTATTGAGAAAAGTGACACTTATTCATTTGATGGAGAGGGTGTATTTACCTCTGGTGACGGCGCTGGGGTCGGTAAAATATTCCATCACTTTAGAGGAAAGTGTGCAATTCATCAGAGGGTTTATCTTTTCCATAGTTTCCACAAAATCAGCAGTACCTTTTTCTACCATTTTTTGCGGTCAAAGCTAGAGCCAGTTGTTCTGTCCCAGTCAGCAAAATCTACGGTCGATTCGCTAAGGCTTCCAATGCTTCAGAATTTTTGGATGACAAGCCCCCCGCATGAAGACCAAGAGTTGATCTGTAACTACATAAATAGTTTTGAAAGTCAGACTTTGAGTTTGTTGGAAGAATGTTCATCTTCGATCAAGCTCCTTAAAGAACGCCGCTCCGCTCTAATCTCCGCCGCCGTAACCGGCAAGATTGATGTCCGTAACTGGCAGCCACCAGTCGACGAAAGCGCTTTTGATGAAGAGGTGCGCCAAGCCGGTATGGAGACGACTGCATGAGCCACGGACGCGGAATCCGTCTGTTCTTAGTTGATGGCACTCCGAACGGCCTTCTGACCGCTGAAATTATGAACTGGACCGGTCATGCATTAACAGGGCCTCGCACCAAACTGACCGAGTTGGTGCAACGACCTGAATGCGGCCGAACCGGTGTGTATTTTCTTGTAGGTCCTGACCCTGACAATGCCATGCGCCCGCTGGTCTACATCGGTGAATCCGATGATGTGGCCAAGCGCTTGAAGCAGCACAATCGTCCTGAGCCCCAAGGCGGAAAGGATTTCTGGGAGCGGGTCTGCCTGATCACCAGCAAAGATCAGAATCTCACCAAAGCCCATGTGAAGTACCTGGAAAGCCAGCTCATCGCCATTGCCAAGCAATCCGGACGCTGTGGTCTGATCAACGGCACTGCTCACGATTACACGGTGCTACCAGAGTCCGATCAGGCCGACATGGCGTTCTTTATTGAACAAGTCCGCATCATATTGCCCGTGTTGGGCTTCGACTTTCTCCGTGATCGGCAAAAAATTGCAGCGCAGATCCAGGGACAGCCTGGTTCTGAGAGTGCGGCTCCAAATTTTTATATGGAGCTGCCTAAATACGGCATTCGTGCCACCGCCCGAGAAGTCGATGGTGAGTTTGTGGTGCTTGAGGGAAGCCAGGCGCGAGACAAGTGGGTGAGCGGCAGTACTTACACCAGTTATCGCCCCTTGTACGATCAGTTGACGGCAGATGGTGTGCTGGTGCCGGACGCCTCTGGCGCAGTGCGCTTCACACAAGACCAGTCGTTCTCAAGTCCCAGTGCTGCTGCAGCAGTGGTATCAGGCCGCTCGGCGAATGGCCGTATTGTCTGGATCGAAGAGAGCAGCAGGAAACCTTACGGCGACTGGCAAAGCTCGCTCGTCGAGGCTCAAAGTGCCGTAGACGAGCTCAAAGACTGATTCAAAACATTTAAGCGCAGGCCAGTTGCCAAGCTGGGTAAAGGGATTCAAGGAGTAGTCATGGCTGACAGCCGAGAGAGAGCATTCCAGAACGACATCATTGCGGCTCTGAGTGATCAGGGCTGGCTGGTCGGCAAGGCGTCGGAGTACGACAAGGTGCATGCCTTGTATCCGGAAGACCTGATCGGTTACTTCCAGGAGGCCTGGCCAGATCGATGGGAAAAGTTCTGTAACGGTAACCCTCAGAACCCGGAAAAGGTGCTCATTCAGAAAACCGTTCGGGAGCTGGAGAAAAAGGGCACCCTCGATGTGCTCCGCCATGGCTTCAAAGTACCCGGTGTAAAAATCGACCTGTGCAGCTTCAAGCCGGATCACGGCATGAATCCAGACACAGAGCGTAGATACAACGCCAACCGGTTACGTGTGGTCGAGGAAGTCTCCTATTCGCCTCATGCTCGCACCGGTGACTACAATCCCCGTCTCGACCTGGTGCTTTTCGTGAATGGGATTCCGACTGCGACGCTGGAGCTCAAAAGCGAGTTCAAGCAAACCGTCGAACACGCCAAGCGTCAGTACAAAAAGGATCGCCCGGCAAAGGATCCGGTAACACGGAAGCCCGAGCCATTATTGACGTTCAAGCGCGGGGCATTGGTCCATTTTGCGGTCAGCCAGGACGAAGTGGCGATGACAACCCGGCTGAATGGAAAGGAGACTTTCTTCCTGCCGTTTAACCGAGGCACAGCCGATGGTGGTGCCGGTAATCCCCGTGCCGAGGATGAGGGTAGCTACGCCACGGCTTACCTGTGGGAGCAACTGTTCCAGAAGGACGCCTGGCTCAAGGTCCTTGGCCGTTTCCTGCACCTGGAAAAGAAAACTGAGGAAGATTTCCACGGTAACCGGAAGACCAAGGAAACCCTGATTTTCCCCCGGTACCACCAGTGGGACGTGGTCAACCAGCTAATCCAGACGACCCGCGAAGAAGGTGCCGGCAAGCGCTACCTCATCCAGCACAGTGCGGGCTCCGGCAAATCCAACTCCATTGCCTGGGCAGCCCATCAGTTGGCCCAGCTCTACGATAACGATGGCAACAAGCTGTTCAGCTCGGTCATCGTCGTAACAGACCGAACGGTTCTGGATAGCCAACTTCAGGACACCATCTATCAGTTTGAGCACGCTCAGGGCGTGGTTCGTCCTATCAACCGTGATTTGGGCAACCAGAGTAAATCAGAGCAACTGGCTGAGGCTCTGGCCGAGCAGACCCGAATTATTATCGTGACCATCCAGACTTTCCCGGCGTTGTTCGATGCGCTGGAGAAGTATCCCAAGCTGGCGTCCGGACGGTACGCCGTGATCGCGGATGAGGCTCACTCTTCGCAAACTGGCTCTTCCGCAACCAAGCTGAAGGCCATCCTGGGCGGTGATTTACCTGAAGGAGAGGAAATCAGTGCGGAAGAGCTGCTGGATGCTGCCGTCTCGGCTCGAAAGCCCAGTCAGGACATCAGCTACTACGCCTTTACCGCGACACCTAAGGCCAAGACCATTGAGCTGTTTGGCCGTGAGCCGGATCCATCACAGCCTCGAAGTGAGTCCAATAAGCCGGAGCCTTTCCATGTGTACTCCATGAGACAGGCCATCGAAGAGGGTTTCATCATCGATGTACTCCGGCGCTACACCACCTATGCCGTCGCCTGGAAGCTGGCTCACCCGGACGCAGAGGACGATGAGGTCGACTCAAAAAAGGCCCGAACCACGCTGGCCAAATGGGTGCGCCTGCACCCATACAACATCAGCCAGAAGGTTGAGGTGATCGTCGAGCACTTCCGGGAGAACGTCCGTCACCTGCTGGATGGCCAGGCCAAGGCCATGGTGGTGACCAGCAGTCGGCAGGAGGCCGTCCGTTACCAGCTGGCCATGCAGCAGTACATCCAGGACAAGGGCTATCAGGACGTTCATCCACTGGTGGCCTTTTCAGGCAGCCTGCCACCGGATGATGTGATTCCGGAGGAGGTTACTGAAACCAGTAGTCTTCTGAACCCGGGCCTGAATGGCCGGGATCACGCCAAGGCGTTCGATACGGACGAGTACAACGTGATGCTGGTGGCCAATAAATACCAGACTGGTTTTGACCAGCCGAAGCTTTGCGCTATGTACGTGGACAAGAAGCTCAAGGGTGTGGAGTGTGTCCAGACACTCTCACGGCTGAACCGGCTGTTCCCGGGCAAGGAAACCTTCATCCTGGATTTCATCAACGACGCTCAGGAAATCCTCGATTCGTTTCTGCCGTACTACAACAAGGCGGAACTGACCGGGGTTTCAGACGCCCAGGTGGTCTATGACATCCAGGAAGCGCTGGATGCCGAGCAGGTGTACCACTGGGACGAGGTGGAGGCCTTTGCGCGGGCATTCTTCGATCCCAAGGCTGAAGCATCCAAACTCAGCTATTACTGCCAGCCGGCCCGGGAACGCTTCAACAAGCGCTACAAGCTGCTTCGTGACGAACGAGGTCAGGTCAGAGCTGCCCGGAAACAGGCTGAGGCTGATGGCAATACGATTGGGTTGAAGCAAGCAGACGCTTCTCTGAAGGAAATTGACGAAGGTCTGGATCAGCTCGATCTGTTCAAGAAAAACCTTGGAAGTTTTGTTCGGACCTACGAGTTCCTGTCCCAGATCGTATTTTTTGAGGATTCAGAGCTCGAGCAGTTGTGTGTTTTTGCCAAGCACCTCCTCCCTCTGCTGCGCCAGGAGGCCCTGGATGACGACGAAATCGACATCTCCGAGCTGGCCCTCTCACATTACCGGATCACCAAGCGAAAGGAGCATGAACTTCGATTAGAGGGGGAGGACGATCCGGACGGACTGGATCCGATTACCGGTGTGGGTACTGGAAAGCCCCACGATCCAGAGAAGAAGCGTCTGTCCGAAATCATCGAGAAGCTGAATGACATCTTCGGTGCGGAGGTCAGCGATGAAGACCAGCTTCATTTTGCCAACGGCATTGCTGATCGGGTTCGCCGGGATGAAGCAGTGATGGCCCAGGTAAACAGTCATTCGACAGATCAGGTCATGCATGGGCTGTTTCCGAAGCGGCTTACCGATTTGGTTCTGGACTCCATGACGGATCACGAGAAACTCTCGATGGAGATTTTAGAAAATGAAACGAGCCAAAGACGTTTTGCTCTTCTAATTTTGCAACTTCTCGCGAGTAACATAAGTTCGACTGGAGACAACAAAAAAAGGAATGGAGTATAAAACCATGGATCCAATAATAAAGAGTTGTCCATTATGTGGATCAAATTATCAGATGGGGCCTGGTCGATACGAAGGAGTAAGGCTTCAACTATACAAGCTTACCGTTTGCGAGAAATGCTGGGATTTGAATTGGGATGGATGGCATCCTGACTACGAAGAGTTCCTAATTCGACACATGATAAATCAAAAGCTTCCTGTCCCAGACAAGAACGAGAAAGGTTATCTACCGCGCGGCCCAAGGATGTAAAAGTCATGGCTAAAATTCGTCAGCGAGACCTACCAATAATAGCCCTTTTGATTGTAGGGTCACTAGCGTTAATCATTGGTATATTCGCTCTGCCATTTTATGCAATTTACTGTCTTTTTTCAGGTAAAAGTATGTTTACTGATGAGAGTAATGAGACAGAGTGTGATGAAAATCCTCAATCACATAATGGGAATGACCTGGAGATCAAGAACGATGAAGAACCACTAGAGATGACTCGGGAAGCCGCTCGTGCAAGGCTTAGAGCAAAGGGTTTTGTGTTTCATGATGACTGAAATTATTTTATTTAGGAGTCCTATCTATGGTTGGAAGTCAAGAAAATCCTGAAACTTCTTCAAAAATAGAATTTGATGTTTTTAACTACCTTTCGACACTCTGTAAATATGCTCTAAATGAACCTAGTCAAGATATTCTTTCTCCTTATAATAACATAAATGGACCATTCACGAGGATCAAAATTACATCAATTGATTACTCCCATTTTGAAAAGAAAACGAAGGCTAAAATCTACAATGTTTACGTGACATTGTACCTGATGAACAGATCATGCATGAAGAGGGCGGATATCCTCTACCAGTTCGTCAGAAGCAAAGGATGGAAAGAAACGAACGAAAACCCAAGGTTGACGCTTGATTCTGTCTCCAGAATCCGCAATGCATCACGCAATCTCCTCCGAGGAGAAGTCGAGGAGAGGGCGAGCTTCTCGATGGCATTTATTTATTCCGAACCTGTAGATAAAACGGCATAGCTGATTAGAACGATTTGTAATGGGCTGAACGTTCAAAGGTTACAAGACTATTTCGGTGCTGAGTGCTGAGAAAAGGAGTTCGAAGCTAAGGTTTTTCTGGCAAGCTCTCTTGTTTCTCTAATACCGTGGGTATCTAAAGGGATATCTAAGATTTTTCGATTTCCTTTAACTTCCAGAAAACTAAAAATCGCTCTATAGGTTTTCCTGAAGCCGTACGGTTGTCTTTTGCTTGGAAAAGGTAAGGCATTACGCAATTTAAATCAGCGTTTTTATCGGTTACTGTTCGGAATCTTCTTGCTCACAGCTTTCCAATTTGCTAATAATAGTCGATTATCTTTATATTGTTGAGGACATAGTGCATAAGCTAATTAATTTTGGTGCGTTATTTTTGAGCTTTTCAATACTTTCTGGTTGCTCCCCTGATTTTGAGGGCGAGGATCTAAAGAGAGCCCAAGCGTTAATTAAAACAAACATGATTTGCTCGACCATGGTTAAATACCATGTGGGTCAATTATCAGTTTTGGCGTTAGATGGTGATAGACATGACGAGTTAATTGCACGCTTACAGTCCTTAACTGATGGCTATTTGACTAATGACTTTCGGGAAAGGTTGGATGAGGCTATGTCCGATGATTTAGAAACACTCTTCAAACTATCAGACAGCGAGTCCTACGAGGTCTATATCAAAAAGCTTTACCTGGACATTCAAAGAAAGTTACAAGAGCAAAAAGGCTACTCTTACCCTGATTGTGATATGGCCATAGCCATGAGTGAATCGCTAATTGAAGGTAACAGTTACTGGTGACTTTTCGGTTTCCATATTGTCTGTCCGAACGAAGCAAGTCTATTAGCTACCGAACTGTAGATTATTCGACCAGAATGCAAGTGATTTTACTGTTCGTAATTATATGTATCAAAATCATCTAATCTAGCGAGAGGAAAATGGATCCAGTATACATTATTGAATCTCCGTCTCCTGTGGATTTGTTCGAAGGGAGAAATGAGGGGGGGGCTCTTAGCAAAGCTTTGAAGCTCTCGGGATGCAAAACAAGCTGTTGGCTCGTAACGAACGATGAGACGCTAAAAAAAGCATTCCATTCGATCGCTAGTGATTTCGGAATAGACCATCCGACTGGGCAGATGAAATCTCTCTACTTGCACATTTCTGCGCATGGGAATGACGAAGGACTTTGTCTTACCAATGGGTCATTCATAAGCTGGAAAAACCTCTCATCACTACTCAAAATTTTAAGTGAATTAATAGGCTCAGAGCGCGCAGAAGACAACATACGGGTCAGCAGAATTATATTGTGTCTTTCGTCTTGCTCCGGGCTCTCTTCTAAAAATATGTATGAAGCTAATGCGCTTTCATCTATCCAAGCCATTGTTGGTCCTAACAAGGAGGTCGCTTGGCCCGATGCCCTGACAGCTTTCACGACTTTCTATCATCTGGTAAATCTGAAAGATCACAGTGTCCCCGTTGCTGTAGAGAAAATGAATTGTGCTGCAGGGCTGGATGCGGTTTTCGTTGGTTGTCTGTCTCCCGAGGTTACTCAGTTATTGACTAGATAACCAACGCAGACACGGCAGACACCTTTCCCATCGCGACTTCGCATCCATCCCTAACGTTTTGATACAGTGAGTTTTAAAGTGGGCGCACTACCACCACCAGAGTGACCATTTTGAGGGGCTAAGACTTGGTGCGGAAGGCCGCTCCAGAATAAAGCAATGCTCAAACAAAGCGATGAATTGCCAGGACGAGGCAGTGGGCAGGGATGGCCAAGATTTCTTTGAGTCAACAACGTTTTTCGACAAGCAAGCAAAAACCGTATCTGAGACGAGGCAACTTTGGAGCGCACTGACTGCGCATAATCGGACGTTATGGTGAAGCCTCACTCATCCACAATCGCTAGCGAGGTCCGGCTTGATCTGGGAAATAATATTACGAAGCACCCGAATCTCGTTCTGGTCTACGTCACCATCGCGTTCGGCAATGGCAACAATCTTCCCCAGTTCATCGGCATCCAGCTTGCCATCGTTGCTGAAACACTCGATGGATTTGAAGGACATTTCCAGGTAATCCCTGCTTTCGGACATACATCACTCCCTGATGATTTTGAATGTGCAGATGCATCTTCTCCGAAATCGATAGTCCAGGCAATGCGCCGCTCAGGTTTGTCACCACCTTGTGAATTCTTTCTCGGAATGATCCTGCTGTCCCCCCAGCCCAGGTGCGATCAGCCGCCGGTACCATGGCTTCGCTCATGAAGCACTTTCACTTTTGCCGCCAGCTCCGGCACCGGCCCTTCCACCGGAAGGCCCGGCGCGATGTCATTGATGGGCAGCGTTTTCACCGGAGGCTGTGGCACCCCCAGCTCCGCCAGCCATTGGCCCAGTTGCTCGGACGAACTCGCATACACCACACGACCCAGGCCAACCCAGGCGTGAGCAGCCGCACACATCGGGCAATGCTCGCCGGAGGTATAGACCACCGCTTTTGCCCTGTCCTCCGGGGTCATGTTTTCCGCCGCCCAGCGAGCAATCGCAAATTCCGGGTGCTGGGTGCTGTCGCCGCCAGCGATGTGATTATGATCCTCAAATAGCACCGTTCTGCTGTCATCCACCAGCACCGAACCAAAGGGTTCGTCGCCGGTGGCCAGGGCCTGCTCGGCCAGTTCCACGGCACGGGCAAGGTGAGCCATATCCGTTTCTGTGATCATTCGTTGTCGTCCTGGTTTTACTGGGTTTGAGGCCGGCCCGGAGCACCGAACCGGCCCATGAACGCTGCTGACCAGATGTCAGGAGAGCGGCCTGTCAGCTTGGCACGCGTCCCTGAACACCCTCCACCAGCCAGGTCATGCTGTTGATCTCACTGTCGGACAATTCTTCGCCCTCAGCTACCTTCAGTTCACCGGACTGGTCCTTGATTGGCCCGGCAAACGGCTTCAGGTCGCCGGCCACAATCGCGGCCTGGGCAGCGTCCAATTCTTCAGCCACCGACGCCGGCAGCGCCGGGCTTCGGGTGGACATGCGGATAAACCCGCCCTCGCCCAGACCACGCCAGCGGCCGGTCGGCTCCCAGTTGCCTTCCATGACGGCCTGAGTCGCCTCGATATGCGCCGGACTCCAGTCAAGCTCAAAGGAGGCCAGCTGGGTTTCTCCGACGTACTCCGAGAAATCACCGGTGCTGCCGATAGACCAGACACCCTCGGCCCGGGCGGCCTCGCTCTGAACCGGGGTATTGGGGCTGCCGGAAATCACATCGGCCCCCTGACTGACCAGGGCACTGACGGCATCCCGTTCCTTGGCGGGATCCACCCAGGCATTGACCCACACCACTTTCAGTTCCACATCGGGATTCACGCTGCGCGCGCCCAGCAGGAACGCGTTGAGACTGTAGATCACCTGGGGCACCGGGAAGGCGCCCACCCAGCCCAGCACATTGGACTTGCTCATGCGACCGGCGGCAATCCCGGTCAGGTAGGTGCCCTCGTAGTGCCGCGCCTCGAACACGCCCAGGTTCTTGCCTGCCTCGATGCCGGCACAACATTCGAAGTGGGCCTGGGGCAGCTGTGGAGCCAGTTTCTTGAGCGAGGCGTACTGGGAAAAGGTGGTGCCGAACAGCAGTTTGTGGCCCTGGATCGCCAGCTGACGGAACTGGCGCTCCACCGACTGGATATCGGTGACGTTCTCCAGCACGGTCACTTCAACCTTGTTCGGGTATTTCGCCTGCAGAGCACGCCAGGCTTCCGCCTGATAATACTCCCAACCGGTATTGGAGATGGCGCCCATATGGATGACGCCGACTTTCAGGGTTTCGTCCGCTCGCACCAGGGGAAAGCCCAGGCCACTCCAAAGGGACGTGGCGGCGATGCCACCAAGCAGGCGACGACGGGTGATGTCTGTCATGGTCTCTGTACTCCAGGGTTAGTCGGTTTGAATTTAACCTTTGATATCAAGCGATTTTCCCAGCGACGCCGGAACGCTCAGCCGCATGGTCGAGTCCTTGCGTGAAATCAGCACCAGCACAATCACCGTCGCAAGGTACGGCGTGGCGGAAAGAAGCTCGGTCGGAACGCCCAGTCCGATGACCTGACCCAGCAGTTCCGCCATGGTCATGCCGCCGAACAGATAGGCCCCCACCAGGCAGCGCCCCGGGCGCCAGGTGGCAAAAATCACCAGGGCCACCGCTATCCAGCCGCGGCCCGCCACAATGCCTTCGGTCCAGATCGAGGTGTAAACCACCGAGATGAAGACCCCGGCCACCCCGGCCATGACACCGCCAAAAACCGTCGCCAGGTACTGGATGCGCATCACCGGATAACCCAGGGCATCAGCAGAGGCCGTGGACTCCCCGACGGAACGCAGCACCAGCCCCGCCCGGGAGCGGGCCAGGAAGAACCAGATACCGGCGAAGACAAGCCACGACAGCCAGATAAGTGGGTGCACCTCACGGAACAGCGGCCCGATCAGCGGAAGGCTGGTCAGGCCACCGCTTAGCTGGACCTCGCTCAGGCTCAGGGATTGCCCCACCAGAGGTTTGCCCACGTAGGAGCCAAGGCTGATACCGAAAATGGTGAGCGCCAGCCCGGCGGCGACATGATTGACACGCAGGCTGATGGCCAGCACGCCAAAGGCCAGTGCCAGCAGTCCGCCGGAGGCACCCGCCGCCAACACGCCCAGCCACAGGTTGCCGCTGTAGTAGACGGCGGCGAAACCGGCAATGGCACCAATAACCATCATGCCCTCGACGCCCAGGTTCAGGATGCCGGCACGTTCGGTGATGAGCTCCCCAAGGGCGGCATACAGCAGGGGGGTTCCGGCAACGACGGCGGCCAGGACGATCGCCAGGGTTTCGCTCATGCCATAGCCCTCGCGGCAGATAGTTCACGTGCCCGGCGGATCCGGTAGTTGACCAGAACCTCGGTGCTGAGCAGGAAGAACAGCAGCGTTGCCTGGATCACCCCGGCGATGGCGGGCGGCAGACCCAGCGACATCTGTGCGGTATCACCGCTGAGATACAGCAGCGCCATCAGCAGACCGGCGAACAGGATGCCCACCGGATGCAGGCGCCCCAGAAAGGCAACGATGATGGCAGCGTAGCCATAGCCTGGGGTGACCGTGGGGTAGATCTGCCCCAGGGGACCGCCGATCTCGGCGACACCGGCCAGCCCGGCTGCGGCACCACCGCACAGCATGCCCACCAGGATCGCCCGGTCGGCGCGGAAGCCGGCGTACTGGGCCGCATTCTGCGACACCCCGCGAGCCTGCAGCTGGAAGCCCAGGAAGCTGCGTTTGAGCAGTAGCCAGGCCAGCACCACCGCCAGCGGTGCGAACAGGATGCTGATGTTGGCCCGGGTTCCCTCGATCAGGATCGGGAACAGGGCCGCCTCCCCCAGCGGCTTGGATTGGGGAAAATTGAAGCCCGCCGGATCGCGCCAGGGCCCGTGCACCAGGAAAATCAGCCCGAAGTGAGCTACGTAGTTGAGCATCAGGCTGGTGAGGATTTCATTGGCCCGGAAGTGAATGCGCAGCAACGCCGGGATGGCGGCCCACAGGCAGCCTCCGAGGATACCCAACAGCACCATGCCCGGTAGCACCAGCCAGCTGCCGGAATCCCCGAAGTGCAGGGCCAGGGCGCCGGAGAAGATCACGCCCATGATGATCTGCCCCTCCCCGCCGATGTTCCACACGTTGGCGCGGAAGCCGATGGCCAGGCCGACGGCGATCAGCACAAGGGGCGCGGCCTTGATCAGCAGCTCGCCGACCCCGTAGAGGCTGGACACCGGGTCGGTGACAAACAGGATCAGTGAGGCCACCGGCGCCAGACCGGACAGGGCGAAAATCGCCATGGCCACCAGGCTGCTCAGGGCCACGGCAAACAGCGGCGACAGCCAGAAGACTTTCCGCGAAGGGGCCGGCCGGGCCTCAAACCGAAACGGCATCGGTCATCTCCTGTCCTTGCCCAGCCTGCGTGGCCAAGGGCGTCTTGCCCGCCATGGCCAGTCCCACCGCATCCCGGTCAAAGTCCGCCCGTTCCATGGGCTCGGTCAGGGTACCGGATGCTATCACCACCAGACGGTCCGACAACTGGAACAGTTCGTCCAGCTCCTCGGAAATGACAATCACCGTGCAGCCGGCGGCGCTGAGATCCAGCAGCACCTGGTGAATGGCCGCCGCCGCGCCCACATCCACCCCCCAGGTGGGCTGGGACACCACGAACACCGTCGGTGCCTGCAGCACCTCGCGGCCGATCAGGAACTTCTGCAGATTGCCCCCGGACAGGCTGGCGGCCTTGGCCTCCGGCCCCGGTGCGACCACCTTGAACTTGTCGATACAGTCTTCGGTACTGGCCAGCAGCCGGCGGAAACGGATAAAGCCGTGGCGGACATGGCTTTGGCGATTGTTGGTAAGCAGCAGGTTCCAGCTCAGTGGCATACTTCCCACGGCGCCACGTCCCATACGGTCATCCGGCAGGGCACACAGCCCCAGGCTCCGGCGTCGCAGTGGTGACAGGCCCGCCAGGTCCTGACCATCCATCCGCACGGTGCCGGCATCCGGCTTGGGGATTTCACCGGATAGCACCGAGAACAGCTCCTGCTGGCCGTTGCCGGCGATTCCGGCGATCCCCAGGATCTCGCCTTCCCGGACCGACAGGCTGATGTTTTTCAGGGGCGTGGAAAACGGGTCATCCAGCTGCAGCGACAAATTGTCGATCTGAACCCGATGCGGGGCGTCGGGCGACGACGGCGGCTTTTCCCTGAGCGCGGGAGGCTCGCTGCCGATCATCATACGGGCGAGGGAGGCTTCCGACTCCCGGGCGGTCTCACAGGTGTGCACCACCCGACCCCGGCGGATGACCGTGGCGCGCTCGCACAGGCGCTGGACCTCCCCCAGTTTGTGACTGATATAGACAATGCTGCAGCCCTCACGGGCAATGATCCGCAGCGTGTCGAACAGGCGCTCCACCGCCTGGGGCGTCAGCACCGAGGTCGGCTCATCCATGATCAGCAGGCGGGGGGATTGCATCAGGGCCCGCAGGATTTCCACCCGCTGGCGTTCACCCACCGACATGGTGTAGACATGCTGCATCGGGTCCACCGGCAGGGCGTACTGCTCGCCTACCGCTTTTACCCGTCGGATCACATCGTTCAACGGCGGGCGCCCGGGCAGGCCCAGAGCAATGTTTTCCGCCGCCGTCAGGGTGTCAAACAGGGCAAAGTGCTGAAGGATCATCCCGATACCCAGACGTTGCGCCACCGAGGGGGAGCCGATCAGTGTTTCCTTGTCGTTCCAGATGATCTGCCCGGCGTCCGGCCGGACCATGCCGTAGAGAATCTTCATCAGGGTGGACTTGCCGGCCCCGTTTTCACCCACCAGGCCATGGATCTCACCGGGTTTCACCCGCAGGCTGATACCGTCGTTGGCGACCACGCTGCCGTAGGTTTTACTGATACCCACCAGTTCCAGCCGCCAGCGCGGCACAGGCTGCTCTTTTGCGGCATGGGTCATAGGGCGACCACCTTTCCCGCCGAGGCCACCAGGCGGCCGCCTTTGTAGACATCCCTGGCCCCGGGCACGGCCACCACCGCTTCCGGGATATGCTGCGCCGCCAGGGTGACGAAGTCCGCCCGTGCGCCCACCTCCAGACCATAACCGTCTACCCCCAACGCCCTGGCGCCTTCTTCCGTCACCATGGCGAACGCGGCCTCCAGCTCCCAGTCTTCCTTGAAACCGGAGCCATACCCGATCAGGTTGGCCCGTCGCAGCATGTCGCCATCGCCCCAGGGCCACCAGGAGTCACGGATGTTGTCGTTGCCCCCGAAATAGTTCACGCCGGCTTCCCGCAGCAGATGGACCGGCGGGAAGGTGGTATCCCCAGGGGCATTGGTGACAATGGCGACGCCCGAGCGTGCCAGCGTGTCCGCGATCGGGCGCACTTCATCCGGAGGCAGTTGCCCCAGGCAATAGGCATGACTGATACTGACCTGGCCTTCCATACCCAGGGCCCGGGTCCGCTCGGCGATGCGCCTGATCTCAAACGCGCCCAGGGTGCCCGGATCGTGCAGATGGATATCGATGCCGGCGCCGTGTCGCTCCGCCAGCCCGAACACCACGTCCAGGTGCTTTTCGATATCGCCATCGAACCCGGCCGGATCGAGTCCCCCAACCCGGTCGCAGCCCATGGCCATGGCTTCTGCCATATAGTCGGCCGCGCCGGGACTACGCAGTATGCCGTGCTGGGGAAAGGCCACCAGCTGGATGTCGATAAGCGCCCGGTATTGCTCGCGAACGGCCAGAATCGCTTCCAGATGCTGCACACCGACCGTGCCATCAACCATGACATGGCTGCGCATATGGGTGGAGCCCTGCCCGAGACAGAGTTCGAGCTGGCTGCGCGCGCGTTCTTCGATGGGTGCCGCCGCAGCCAGGTTCTCGGCCTGGAACGCGGATCGCTCCGCCACATCAAAACCGTTAGTGCAGGGTTGGTGAGGCCGCCAGGTGTCCCCGTAAAAGCTGGTGTCCAGATGGATATGACCTTCCACGAACCCCGGCACCGTCAGCTGCCTGCCCAGGTCAATGGCCTGGCGAGCATCCGGGTGGGGCTCTCCGACGTCCGTGATGGCCGAAAAACAGCCTTCGCTGACGGCGAGATTCACAACCCGGCCATCCGACAGTAGCGCATTGGTATAAAGAGACTCGGCGGTGGTCATCATCCCCTCCTGCAGAGACCATCCCGGGGTCGCAACAAATTGCTAGCCCGTTTCTTCACATTGCTAGCAAAACACATGCCATTCCTAGTAGGTCAGATCAGGGCTTCTGGGGGGGAAAAGGGACGCCGCTGTGCGCCAAATCAATGCCAGTCGATCAAAATCGCACCAAATGTCACCATTGCAGACATACTTGCCGGCCACTGGCCATGGTCGCCGGACCTCTACCACAGAGGCCAGTATCCGGTGGGGGAGGAAGCGCCCCGAGGGTATTTATCGAAAAGAGGGGTAAAGCAGACAACGAGCACCCGGGTTCAGCGACCGTCTCCCTTCACACCAAGCCGGTCCAGATACAGGTGCAATTCCTGTTCGCTGATATTGATGTACTCCAGCACACGCCCGTACAGCATCACGGTGGGCACATTTCGGCCGCCCAGTTCCTTCTGGGTTTCGCTCATCACATACAGGATCAACCGTTCCGTGCGGGTAAGACCATCACGGACGTCGGGTATAGCCTCCAGCATGGCCTGTCGTTCGTTGTCTTTCATAACCAATGATGCTCCCCGCTATGCTTCGGCTAGATTGCCGTCTGGTCATGAGGGTTGAAATGCCCTCGCCATGCACTAAGGCTTAAAAGAGCATTCAGAATCAATTCACGGTGCCGGGATGGCAATCTCTGGCACGATCACCAAAAAGGACCGTCCACATGACGCTCGATCAGATCCAGAGCATTTTGAACAACTGGACCGGCCTCAGTATCTGGCTGGTCATTGTCGCCGCCTGTGTGATCTGGGTGATCTACGACCTGCGCACCGAGAACAGCCATATCGCCTCGATCATGAAACTGGTGTGGGTACTGACGGTGCTTTACTCCGGCCCGCTGGGCGTGCTGATCTACCGCTATTCCGGTCGCCGGCAGATTGCCACCGACAACCTGTCACGCAAGGGCTTCCGTTCCGTCGCCCACTGTTATTCCGGCTGTGGCATCGGCGAAATCCTGGGGGTCATCATCTCGGTGGGGCTGTTTGCCCTGGGCAACTTCTGGGCTACCATCATCACGTTCTCGCTAGTGTCCCGTCTGGGTAATCCGTTTATTTATTATCAATAACACTCAGCTTTGCTCGCGTCACTGAAGTCATAATCGATTCTGCACTCTTGTGCCAGCGGAACGGCTTTGCCAGTTTCTCATTAT
>Ga0315334_10000260_pt1 | contig 32665 bp, 17 predicted proteins | sample M150034915metaG_FD_205555 | JGI IMG/M metagenome (GOLD analysis project Ga0315334, IMG submission 205555) | Ammonia-oxidizing marine archaeal communities from Monterey Bay, California, United States - M1 500m 34915 | ecosystem: Environmental > Aquatic > Marine > Intertidal zone | place: USA... | reverse complement strand
TGGGAAAGTCGTCTGCGTTGTCGCCTGTGCCATCACCATCTGAGTCGGTGTCCTCGCTGGCATCGTCAGGGAACTCGTCGGCGTTGTCGCCGACTCCGTCGCCGTCTGTGTCAGTGTCCTCACTGTTGTCGGTGGGAAAGTCGTCTGCGTTGTCGCCTGTGCCGTCACCGTCCGTGTCGGTGTCCTCGGTGCCATCCGTCGGGAACTCGTCGTACCCGTCGTTGGTGCCGTCACCGTCACAGTCTACGGACAGGTCGCAACCGTCCTCTTCATCGACGTCGTCGACGCCGTCGCCGTCGTCGTCGGTGTCGATTCCGTCGTGGTCACCATCACCATCGGTGTCGGTGTCCATGTCCATTGCAGTGACGCTCACGTCAGCTACTGACATGCCCGCGAAGACGGTGTCAGTGCCGTCGATAGTGTGGCTGATCGTGGCCGTGGTGTCGGCTCCGTTGTCATCCTCACCGGCGTGGTAGACGTCCACGTACTGGGACATGTCCCAGTTAATCTTGGTGAACTTCAGGTAGGCTGGCTCGAAAGTGATCGCCGCATTGTCCGAAGACGGGGTGATCACGAGCACGCCGTTAGGTGCCTCGTCGAGAGAGACCTCGTACCAGCCCCAGTCGCCCTCGTATATGTCGACAGAGCTCACGTCGACGTCAATCGACGAGTGCCTCGCTGTCTGGCTGTCTCGTAGTTCTGCTGCCTCTGGGATCATCGGCATGATGGCTGAAGCTATCATCACCGTAATCATCAGTAAGGTTCTGGCTGTTTTTGCAATGTGTGTTTTCATTCTATCAGTCCTCCATTATTTCCTCTGCGTCAAAGTCCTCGAACTCCTCCGTGTAGTCTGCTGCGTCCTCCAGCCTATCTGCTAGGCCTCCTGGTCGCGGAATCAGTCCATACTGCATCAAGCCGTAGCCGCCTGCAGCGATGACTCCGAGAATTCCGACATACGGGGCAGGATCGCCCTCGATGTTGTCGATTAGAGTGACGGGGGCTTCGTTGTCGCCCACGCCATCGCCGTTCGCATCATACCACTCCGTGCTGTCTTGGGGGAAGCGGTCCTCATCTCCAACAGCGCAGGATCCCTTGCCACAAGCTGGGTCGGGATAGCCGTCGCCGTCGTCGTCGGCATCATAGGCATCGCAAAGGCCGTCACCATCGAGGTCAGACGGAGTCTCCGTGACTTCACGGGGGTCGCCGTCGCCACCTCGGGAGGCGCATGCAATCTCGGCGGCGTCGGACCAGCCGTCGCCGTCGTCGTCGGTATCCTCGTTGTCACCGAGAGAGTCACCATCTAGGTCAGTCCTCTCGTTAGGATTCAGTGGGAAGTCGTCATCGCCATCCAAGACGAAGTCGTTGTCATCGTCTGGATCTACGGGGTCACAGATGTGGTCGCCATCGTTGTCCGTGGGCACTGAGAAACCATCCATCGGGTCGGTACCGCAGCTGGGCTCGTCGGTGTCTGACCAGCCGTCGTCGTCGTCATCGTGGTCCGCTATGTCACCAATGCCGTCGCCGTCATAATCGGCAGACTCACCGCCCGTGTTGGGGAAGGCATCAATCTCATCGGGAACTCCGTCGCCGTCGTCGTCGGTGTCGACGACATCGCACACTCCGTCGCCGTCGTTATCGCTCGGCACGCTGCTGCTGTCAAGCGGGTCAGAGCCACACGCCAACTCCTCGGCGTCGGTCCAATCGAACGGTGAGTCGTCCTGTAGTTCATCAGACGAATCTGGGGAGTCGCCGTCGTCGTTGATATCGGTGTTGTCACCAGTGCCATCGCCGTCTGTGTCAATCCACTCGTCAGCGTTGTCCGGGAATGCGTCAGCACCGTTCGAGCACGTGGTGGAGATGCCGTTTGGCTGGCCTTCGAAGTAGTTCACGCTCTCGAGTACCTCGAGTTCCTGTGCGTCAAGCCAATCCTGGGCCTCGCATGAGTCCCACCAGCCATCGTTATCGTCGTCCATGTCACGGTTGTCACCTATTCCGTCACCATCTGAATCAGACCACTCGGTCGGATCAAGCGGTGCGAAGTCGAGGTTATCGTCGACGCCATCGTTGTCGTCGTCGGGGTCGAGATCATCGCACATATCGTCCTGTGGGATGGTGCTGTCTAGCGGCTCACTCATCGCATTCAGCGGATCGCTGCCGCAGAGGGTCTCGTACTCGTCATCGAAGCCGTCGCCGTCGTCGTCAGTGTCCTCGATAAGACCTGTGGGCGTGTCGGGCACGCATACGGTGTTGTTGTCCGCATCCAACAGGCCGGTGTTAATCGAGTCCGGCATGTGGTCGCCGTCTGTGTCAGTGTCAGCGCACTGATCGAAGGCGAAGGCGTCTGTGGCGTCGTCTGTGCCGTCGTCGTCACCGTCGTAGTCGAGATAGGTGGCCGCTAACGGGGAGTCGATCCAAGAGCCCGCGACGATGTCGCAGAGTCCGTCGTTGTCGTAGTCGGTTGGAGTCATGTTTTGGTCGAAATCGGCAAAGCTGTTCTCGCCGAGGCAGACCAACTCGGCAGTGTTGTCCCAGCCGTCGTTGTCCCTGTCGGGGTCGTTCTCGTCATCGATGCCGTCGCCATCGGTGTCGGTGCTGCCGTTCTCGTCGAACGGCAGCTCGTCGATATCGTTTCCGATTCCATCGCCGTCAATATCCTCGTCGAGGGCATCGCAGATGCCATCGCCGTCGGTGTCTTGCGGCGTGCTGTTAGCGTCGTTCGGGTCGGTCCCGCAGTCGTACTCGAGCTGGTCCCACCAGCCGTCGCCGTCAGCGTCCAGACTGAAGAACGTCACAGTCACCGTGTAGTCGGTGCCCACTGTGTCGTAGTTGCCCCAGTTGCGAACTCCTATACCCATCCATGAGTCTTGACCCGAAGCTAGGTTCGAGCTCGTGTTGTAGAACTGTGGGTTAGTGTAGTAGCTGCCCGCTATCTGCGTCCAAGTCGAGTCGAACACGTCCAAGAGATTCCAGACAGTGGGCCGGTCGTCGCCCGGGCTCACCTCAATGTACACGCCGTGGTTGGCGGGTATGGTGAAGGTGAACCTGTCAGTGGAGTCCAGATTGGCCAAGTTCCAGCCGTCCCACTGGAGGGTGCTGTTGTTGGCCAGCAGGTCTGCCTGTGACTGGTTCAGGAAGTCGTTGACGTGAACGGAGGTCGCTGGGCCAGGCCCTGCGTCGCATCCGCAGTTAGCATCGTTCTGGCTTCCACCCTCCAGTTCGGAAAGTGGGAGGTAAGAGATGTTCATCGAGTACTCGTGCGCACCTCCGTTGGTGTAGATGTAGATGTACACCCACCCCGGAGTGTCTGAGACTGCGTTGGACGAGTCCCATCCATTGGCCGCGCACACGGGAAGTGCGGTTGTGGAGTCGCACCCTGATGCGTTGTGCATGGTGCCCACGGGCCACAGCCCAGAGGACTGCTCAATTTCGTCCAAGCCGTATCCGAAGTTCTGTATTATGAAGTACGCCGGGTTGGCAGGGAAGCCGCACGCTATGTGCTGTTCCTGACACATCAGCATGTAGGCTGTGTGGTAGGTGTTGGGATCTCCATCGCCCTCTAGGTCGAAGTCGTAGGTGATTGACACGTAGTGACCCTCTGGTACGGCGATGCTGTACATGTCGTACATGTCCCAGGTGTAGTCGAGCCATCCGGTGCAGTATCCGCCGTCCCAGTACTCGCGCACTGAGCCGTTGTCGTCGTATGGGTTGAGGTCTGCCTGCGTGCTCTCGTTGGTGAAGGTATGTCCTTCGAACGTGCCCGGGTACACCAAGTCGGCGGCGTCGCCGTTCGGCACTGATCCACCCATGCCGCAGTCGTCCTGGTTGTCACCAGGTGCCAAGCCGGGAGTCATCATGTTGATGGACACCTCGTAGTTGCCACTCCCTCTGTCAGTCATGACTCGGATGAAGACGTCTTGCCCGCCGAACTGGTAGCCGGCCGAGCAGTACTCGGGGTTGTCATTGTAGGATGAGCAGACGAAGTACATGTACCCGTAGGTGGGGTGCATGTAGTACAGAGCCAGATCGATGTCGTTCTGCGCGGGGAAGGAAACTTCCACCTCCATCGCGTAGTTCTGCGGCAAGTAGATCTTGTAGTAGTCATACATGTCGAAACTGTCGTGTCCCCAGCCGCTGAGCGTCTGGTTCATGGTCGTGATGTTCGTCGCGTCGATTCCGTTGAAGTCCCCGCCCGCGTCGTTGCAGCCGCCTGGCGGTGCAACACCCGCGTCGTTCTGGCAGGCCATCTGCCATGGCTCCTCTGTCGCGTTATACGTCGAGAAGGTCACGGTGTAGTTTTGCTCGTAGTCGTCCGTCATTTCTGTGAGGGTCAATCGCAGAAGCACGACGGTGTCGACGTCGAGGTAGAGGCCGTTGCTGCTCATGTAGTAAGATTCGTTGGTTGCAACCGCCTGCGGATGGAACCCGTAGGAGGAGCTCACGAAGTACAGAGCGCCCGTAGGCGTGTACATGTACTGCGCGAAGTCGATGTTGCCCGCGATCTCGGTGGTGTCGTTGAAATTGGAATCGACTCCTTCGAACCACTCCAGCATCGCCCACATTCCGTGGTAGGCTGGAACGTGTACCGAGAACCAATCGACAGAGTCGTAGCCCTGGCACATCATGCCAGTGAACACGCCGTTGCCGTTCGCGTCGGCAAGCGCGGTGACGTTGATCACCTCATCGCCGTCTTCGGGCGAGAAAGCGCCGTCCGTTGCGTCGCCGCCGGGGGCGTTGTAGGAGCCAGTTCCGTGCGCCACTCCGTCGTCCTGGAAGAAGCAGGGTGGGGGCGAGCCGGGCTCGGCTTGCATCTCGATGCTGTAGCCCGCGTGTGTGTCAACACCGCTGTAGTAGATGACCTCAGCGTAGACTGTCTGCGCCGCGCCGAGTTGTCCTATGTCTATGAACTCGGGCTGGTCGAACCACGAGAATTCGAACAAGCCAGACAATGTTTCTGTGTCTACGTCGTAGTCTGTGTACAAGTGGAGGTCAAGGTCAGCGTTAGGTGCCCAGTCCAGCGTGAGGTTCGCCTTGAAGTTCTCAGGTAGGTAGATTGCGTATATGTCAGAGGTGTCAGTCTGGCTTACATGGCCAGAAGCTGAGTCTTCGAAAACGAAATCGCTTACGCTAAGCAAACCGCTGAAGTTGCCGAGGTTTGCACCGATGGTCACACCGACGCCACCATCGCCGTAAGAGTCGAAGAGTTCGATTGTGTAGTCGCCTGCGCCATTTAAGGTGTGAATTATGCCCTCATAGTAGGAGGCCCAGTATCCGTCTGACCACGTAGTGCCGTCAGGCAGTGTGATTATCATGCTGGTCTCTGAATTGCACCAGAAGTCGCACACGATGCTAACTAGGTGATCGCCTGCTCCGAGAGAGAAGTCCTCAGTCTTGTAACTCCATGAAAAGGGTTCGTCAGGCATGGATAGTATCTCGCTCAACTGCGGGGTAGTCTCGTCTCCGGGCACGCCACCGTCGCCGGGAGATACAGTAATGTTGACCTGATAGTCAAGAATAGAGAGACCATAGTATGAGTAGTTGCAGTAGTAACAGTAGACTAGAACGCTAACAGTATCACCCGCGATGTCAATTGGGAAGTCACCATAGTTGTAGCCAAAGTTACCCAGTGGGGTTTCACCCTCCCAAGAGTTAACGGCCACCTGACCGGCTACGCTGTAGTAGTCGTAGGCCCACGCTCCTGTGTAGTAAGTTGTGATCTCATCGCTCCATCCCAAGGATACCATATAGGCGTAGTACTCGTAGTTGGCGCCAGAGACGTTCCAGTTGACCTGGGCCGAGATTGTGTAACCGGGCTCCATGTCGATTTTGAAGACATCAATGTTGGAATCGCAATTAAAGCAGTACCCGTTGGCGGTCTCGTCGGCCTCCATGTGCCCCCAGTAAGAGTTGGTCTCGTTACCATCGAGCCATTCGAAGTCGTCTGTGAGGTCGATTGCATCGCCCTCAGTCATCCCCGCGTCGTAGCCGCGGCAGGCATCAGTGCCTTGGCACGGGCTTGGCGGGGACTCGTCTCGGATCGGTTCCCGCTCGAGGTCAATTGGTGCATCGAAGGCACCAATCATCGGCAGGCAGACCGAGACTATCATTAGCATTGTCAGTTTGACAGAACGTGTGGCATTTTCATTCATAGGCGTCACTTAGCGACAATGAGGTCTTGTTTCGGATATAAACATCTCTCTATATGCTCAATTCACCATGGATTCACGATTCAGGTAATAATTACTAAAATATTAGTATAATCAGGAAATATTTTACGAATAATGATAATAATATACAAAATAATTGTATTAAACAGGAAATAGATAAGATACAAAAAATACAGATAAAAAAGTAAAAAAAATGCACGAAGTGTAAAAATTACACCAGTATCATTTCTGGAAATATCGAAGCGATTCTGTGAGTCACCACTCTTCTAACGGAGTTTCGAAAAATCCCTCGTCGTCATCGATGAAATCCTCCTTGCGATTGGATCTGCTGCCCAAAGTGAAGGCTATCGTTGCCGCTAGCAGTGCGCAAACGAAGCCGAGGCTCAGTACAGACACCTCTGGGTTCAGTCTCATGTGATCCATCGTCGTTAGTGGGTCGCCATTGTCGCCCCTCCCGTCGCCATTGCGATCGACCCACTCGTCGGCATTCTTCGGGAATGCGTCCTCCAGATCGGTGAACCCGTCGTTATCGTCGTCCGGATCCACTAGGTCGCATGTACCGTCCTCGTCGTAGTCCTCGGGAAACTCAGAACCGTCTAGAGGGTTTGTTTCGCACAAAATCTCTGTAGCATCAGCCCAATCGTCACCGTCGTCGTCGGTGTCTTTGCCGTCGCCTACTCCGTCGAGGTCGTAATCTCTGCTCTCTGTCGGGTCGTAGGGGAATCTGTCGTCTGTATCGAGGACCGCGTCGTTGTCGTCGTCGGCGTCGAGCGGATCGCAGATTTTGTCCTGATCATAATCGTCCGGCACCGAGAGGGCGTCCCGGGGGTCCGTGCCGCAGATGTTCAGTTCATCCAAGTCGTCCCAGCCATCGCCGTCATCGTCGGAATCGGCGATGTTGGATCCCTTGCCGTCTCCGTCCAGATCATCCCACTCGTTGGCGTCGTTCGGGAATGAGTCGATAGTATCGTTCCAGCCATCGTTATCGTCGTCGGTATCCACCAAATCGCACACGAGGTCGCCGTCGTTATCGGATGGAATAGAGTACAAAGAGAAAGGGTTCGTATTGCAATCGATTTCGTCTGCGTCGTTCCAGCCGTCGTCGTCATCATCGACGTCGGTGTTGTCGCCCACGCCGTCTTCGTCGTAGTCCGACCATTCGCTTGCATCGAGAGGGAATGCGTCGGCGGAGTCCTGGTATCCGTCGTTGTCATCGTCCGGATCGGTATTGTCACCGATGCCATCGCCGTCCGTGTCAGTGTCCTCGGTGGAATCGAATGGTGAAGAGTCTAGGTCGTTCGTAGTTCCATCACCGTCGATGTCGTCATCCAGCTCGTCGCAAACCGTGTCCTCATCGGTGTCGGTGGGTACCGAGGCAGGGTCTAGTGGATCAGAGAGGCAGTCCACCTCCACATCATCATAGTGGCCGTCGCCGTCGTCGTCGACGTCGGCGTTGTCTCCGATCTCGTCTCCGTCGGTATCGTTCCACTCGCCGGGGTCCTCCGCAAAGGCATCATCGGAGTTGGGATAACCATCTCCGTCTATATCTTCGTCGACCGAGTCGCAGGAACCGTCTCCGTCCATGTCGTTGGGAGTGTCCGTGAGGTCATGCGGATCGGAGCCGCAGGTCGTCTCGTCGGAGTCACTCCAGCCGTCATTGTCGTCATCGAGATCTGCGTTGTCGCCCACTCCGTCGTTGTCGGTGTCGGTTGTCTCGTTGGCGTCATTCGGGAAGGTATCGTTGGAGTTGTCGACCCCGTCGCCATCGATGTCATCGTCTAGGTAGTCACATACTCCGTCAGCATCGGTATCGGAAGGGGTGCTCGAGTTGTCATTGGGGTCCGATCCACAGGAAATCTCATCCTCATCATAGTAGCCGTCGCCGTCCGCATCCAGAGAGAACAACCAGATTGACAGATTGTAGGCGCCATCTCCAGAATATGACCAGACCTCTAGGTAGGCGTTGGTACCACCGAGGTAGGCACCGGTTCCATTGGTCGATACCTCCTGCGGGTGGCTGTAGTAGTCGTAGTCGACGGTGCTCTGGGTACTGTCCAGCAAAGAAAGGGTGAACCACGTAGACGCTGAGTATCCGGGGCTCATCTCCACGGTTATGCCGTGATCTGTAGGTACGAATACAGTATAGTAATCGTAGACGTCGTCATTGTCATCTACGTAGCCTTCCCAGTAAGAGTACACAGGAGTGGCGTTGATTGTGGTAGCATTCGAGAGAGAGTCACCCGCATCTCCCCCCGAGTTGGCATCGTTTTGGTTGAGCCCAGGGACCGATGACTGGTTGACAAAGGAGATGTTCAGTGTGTAGTTGCCCTCTCCCCCGCTACCCCACCAGCCAGATGAGGACTGTACCAAGACGAATACCGTGGTGTTGCTGACGTTTGTTGTCCCACTCTGGACGGACTCCGGGTTACCTGCAACACTCGAGTCAATCATGTTCTGCGCCGCGTCATACAGGGCGAGATCGAAGTCATTAGCAGAGTTGTTCCAGAAAAGTTCGGCCTCTATGGCGTACATTGGCGGGACCTGTACAGCATAGAGGTCGTTGTTGTCCGCTGTGTCGGAGATCCAACCATAGTAGGTTCCATTCCCACTGAGGTTGAGGGCGGTCGCGAAATCGTTTCCGGCGTCACCTCCGGAGTTGGCGTCGTTCTGATTGAACGCCGGGGTGTCGGAGAGATTAGCGAAGTTAATTGTGAGTGTGTAGTTGATAGAGGCGGCGTTGCTGGTCCAGGCCTGGACTCGGTAGTAGACCGTAGTCCCACTGACCGTCGAGCCGTTGCCAGAGACCTCCTCGGGGTTTTCGAAGAGGCTGGAGTCGATGGCACTACCGCTGGAGGAATACAGGAAGAGGTCCAGCAGGTCGGCTGAGTTGTTCCAATCCAGAGATGCCCAAGTGGTCCAGTTGGCCGGAACGTCGACCGCATAGTAGTCGTTGGCGTCCCACGTGTAGTCTACCCAACCACTGTAATTAGCTCCCGATGTCGGCACCGAGAGATTCAGGGCCATGTCCAGGGTGTCACCGGCATCCATCCCGGAACCGGCGTCGTCTTGGATTGAGCCGGGCTGGCCCGATGTGGAGAAGAACGAGATCGTCAGGTTGTAGTCGCCCTCGCTATAGTACGAGTCTACGTTCACGTAGACATACGAGCCGCCGACTCCGGTCCCGTTGCTAGTGACTTCCCAGGGCGACTGATAGGCGTAGTCGATGTACTGGGTGCCGCCGCTGTCGTAGAGGTACAGGTAGTCGAAGGACGTGCCGTTCGGGAAATCCATCATCACGTAGATCCCGTGGCCGGTCGGCACCGAGATGTTGTACCAATCCTCGGAATCCCATGTATCTGAAATCCATCCGCTAATGGTCTGGTTGGTGCTGGTAAGCTGCAAAGAGCCTGCGGCGGAGCCACCCGCATCGGTGCCCGAGTTGGCGTCGTTCTGGTTGTTCCCTGGCTGGTTTGCGGTGCCGAAGATCCAGATCTGCAGCGTGTACTGGCCGGAGCCGGACCACAGGTCGACCTCGATGTAGACGGTGGTGCCGCCTACGATTGTGCCGTTCGATGAGACCTCGTCGTAGGCCGAGACGGACAGGCTACCGTCTATCTGGGATCCAGAGGAGTCGTAGAGATATAGGTCGAAGTCCGAGCCCGAGGGCGAGGTCAACCCCACTGTGATTCCGGTCGCGTTGGGCATCGAGACCGAGTAGTAGTCGGTGCCGTCGCTGGAGGACAGGTTACCGTAGTAGGTGGCATTGGTGGCGTTCAGGGACACGGCGGTAGACATGGTGTCCCCAGCATCGCCCCCGCTTCCCGCATCGTTGGCGAGAACGGGTGTCGCAATAACGCCTAGAATCAGCATTACTACGAGGTATCGCGCTCTCGCTGGGGAGCCCATACTAATGGCCCGCGCGAGCATGTGACTTCAAGGTTGGTGAATATTGGTGCAAAAAATACACCGCGCGCGAGGGGGGGTTCAATATTCGTAGAATCCGGAGCCTGACTTGCGCCCCAAGCGCCCCTGATCGACCATCTCCACCAGAAGGGGGGCGGGCAGATACTTGTCGTTGCCCAGTCCCTCGAATAGGACGTTCATAATGTGGAGAACTGTGTCAAGACCTATCAGATCAGCTAGCGCAAGGGGGCCGATGGGGTGGTTCATTCCCAGCTTCATGATGCCATCAATAGCCTCAGGCTCCGCGACGCCCTCCTGAAGGGCAAGAATGGCCTCGTTGATCATCGGGCACAGTATTCTGTTGCTGACGAATCCCGGCGAGTCCATGCAAGACAGGGGGGTCTTGCCCATTCTCTCTGCGACCGAAACCACCTCACCGGTCACTTCGGGTGAGGTTTCACTGCCGTTGATGATCTCGACCAGGCGCATTATCGGTACTGGGTTCATGAAGTGCATTCCGATTACTCGGTCTGCCCTGCTGGTGTGGCTGGCAATCTCGTTAATCGAAATGCTGGAAGTGTTGCTAGCTAGAATTGCATCGGACTTGCAAGTTGAGTCCAGTTCGCTGAAGGTGGAAAACTTGAGATTCGGTATCTCAGGGATCGCCTCGATTACGAGGTCGCATTCCGACAGTTCCTCCAAGCCGATTGCAGTACGAATAATGGCCAGTGCTTGTTCAGCCTCTTTACTGGTCATTCTCTCTTTGGAGACCAGTTTGTCCAGCGAGCCCCTGATAGTAGACATTCCAATGTCAAGGAAATCCTGCTGGATGTCGGCCATGGTCACTTTGAGTCCGCTGCACGCGGCGACTTGGGCTATGCCGTTGCCCATCTGCCCTGAGCCCACGACTCCGATGGACTCTATCGCCATGACTGTGCCAGTGGAACGACGGAAATGAGGTTTGGCATGGTTGAATTCCTCTAGTCGGCGCCGGACCTTGATTTTGTCAGAGAGTAGATTGGCAGAACAGCCATCGCGATGGTCAGCAGTCCCGCGATTGAGAACCACCACAGCATTGGTCCTTCATCTCTGGCATCTGAGATAGCCCACTCCGACCAGTCCTGCTTCAGCACCTCAATCGAGTGGGTCTGCTGGTTATTAGCCGCATCCACACTGTGACCTTCAATCGAATGGTTTCCTGACTCCGAGGGGACCTGTATTGAGATGGTGAAATTCCCTGTACCTGGGCATATCAACTCCTGTGATTGGGATTCACTCTCCAGACTTACCAGCAGTCCTGGCTCGCACGACCCTGTGACCTCCCGAAGAGTCGAGAGGGGCGCATTTCGGTACGAGTTCTCCTCGAACATCAGAACCGGGGGGGTCGAGTCCCTCTCGATTGAAACAGTGTAGGTCTCAGTTCCATCGAGCGCGTCGACCTCGATTGTGAACTCGTTTTGCCCCTCGACAAGTTCGAGAACTAGGGTCACGGTGCCGTTGCCTGGCTCCACGATGTGTACTTCTCCGGTGCCTTTGTTTGTCCATCGAATCTCCTGAGACTCGTGCCTCTGGATTATGATCTCTATGCTGTCGAGGGCGACCAAGTTCCCATTATGGTCGGACATAGCAGTCTGGTAGGTGCTTTCGAGTAGCTGCATCTGCCTGCACTCGCTGTAACTGTTGTTGTTGGGTTGAGGGGAGGTCAGGTCCACGGCGAAAAGGCACGCAGTGTGATTGCCGGTCCTGTTCAACTCGAATGTTAGGCTTCCCGATGTACCGAATATCCCATTCTGGGGGACTCCGTTGACTGTGACAATGACGCTGACCGCCTCTGAGGACTCCCACGAGAGATTCTGCCTGTGATCTCCTAGTACATCTCCTTGAACTGGATCTAGTTCCCAGGAGACATTGGGTACAGTCCGATCAATAGCAAGGGGCCAGCTCTCCTCATGCGTGTTGTTGGCCCAATCTTTGAGGCTAAGGGTGACGACGTAAGCACCGTCGGCGAGATCCGCCAGGTCAAGAGGGAGTGAGTGGTTGAAAGTGCTAGGATATTCGGCGATATTAGAGGGAGATCCAGTGGATGCGTTCAGCACGTTCAGCACTAGTGGACGTTGAGAGATAGCGAGTTGATGGCAATCACTGGAATTTTGGCCATTATCGACACCGATTAGGACTAGGCACCACTCTCTGATATCAGCTGGAATCTCAAAGATTAACTCGCCTTCAGTAAGGTTCACCGGGTGGTGAATGTGGTCGAGGTGGTAAGAGTAGTGCTCTTGGTCTATTAATATCAGGAGTTCGACTTCATGGGGGTCAACGGGGTCGTAGACCACTTGGAAGGATGATGAGATGGTGTTTCCGGCAGCGTCGGCCGTTGATATTTCGAAAACATTAGCTTGACTATTGTAGTAGAACACAGGCCACGATCCGGTAATATTTGACTCATCATAGTAGCCGACCTGAGAGATTTCGAGTAGCATGTTGTGAAGGGCTGTTCCACTCTCATTAGTGGGGACTATGGTGCCATCGAGCGTCAGTGTCGCCCCTGGCTCGGTCTGAATTTTTATTTCCAAAACTGGCGAGTCTGTTATCCAAGGGACTCCTGTGACTATCAGGATCGGGGCAGTCGTATCATAGGCCACCATCAGATGAGACTCTGCGGAGCGTCCAGATGCGTCGATTACGAAGGCGTAGTAGGAGAACCACCGTTCGAAGGCAGGCAATGTAGCGTTGACCCATACCTCGCGCATCAATTGAAGTGAGGAGGCGTTCGCCTGGCCGTTCCAAATCGCCGTCAGGTTGTGCATCGTCCCGTTGGTATCCAGCCCCCAAGCCGAATCTGCCATTACGCTTGAGTTGTTCAAATCCTTCCCGGAATCCTCCCAAGATAGGTCAGATAGGTTGAATCCGATACCGACGTCACGAGCATGGAGATGGATTTCTACCTGCTCGTTGGTCTGCGTCAGGTTCAGGGGCGTGGTGAACAAGACCTCTGGGTCCATCTCTATGAGTTCGTACTCATAGGGAAGCCTGACCGTGGATCCACCATCAAGTTCCAAATCCACGAAACCAAGCCAGTCGCCCGACTCCGGAGGCATGTCGAAGGAGAGGTTTAGCTCAACTGCACCAACTGGAACTCTGCCGCCCAGTGACGCGGAGCCCATAGGCCAAGAGCTGTTTATCTGAGACTCGTTTAGCGGCACGAACCCAGTGACTCTGAGAGATGCGCCTGCTATGACGTCGATGTCGATCCAGAAGCCAGCGGATTCACCGTCTACAGACCATCCATGAACTGCAATGCCATATAGTCCGTCCTCAGGGTCGGTGACCGACAAAGATTCGGATGAGGTACCGCTCCAAGATCTTCTGACTTCCTCGGAAGCGGAGAAGTTTCCGTCTCCGTCACTGTCTCGGAAGAGATATAGGTCGAGGTCTGCATCCTCGTAGGAGTCCATAGAGACGCTAATCTCTGATGCTTCCTCAATGGTCAGATTATGCCACCAAGACGCGGTCATCTTGTTCCCGGAGTCGTCTTGAAATGCACTCTGGTTTTCAAGCCTGACAGGTTGGACCCATCCGTGTGCTCCTACTGAGCTCACTGGCAAAGGGATGGTGGAGACTATGCGTGCGGTGTCGTTGCCACTGGCCTCGGACCAGTCGGAGACAGAGCGTTGGAAACCTGATGACTCGGCCGCGAGGTATCCGACGGTGATGTTCAGGGGATTGTCGTTTGTCTGCACCCCGTGCAGGGCAGTGTGCAAAACCATCTGATGGGTCCCCTCGGTCGGCGGGACCACGAAAGTCTCCCTCGATGTGCCCGTGTAGGTGCCCCAGTTGTGCTGTCCGCTCGAGGCGTGGTTGTTTGTCGACCTGTCTTCGATGTGAAACGTGTTTGGCCCATACGCGTCGGGGTCGTCCTCGGAGTAGCCATGCGGAGTCTCTGTAAGCCAAAGAACGTCGATGTCGGTGTAGAAGTTGTCATTCCAGTCTACATCTAGGATAATGGCCCCTTCGTCGGACATCTCCCTAGGCCACTCGACGGTCAGGAACCTCCAATCCCCACTCTCTGGACGCCAAGACCAACGCATTGCCCCGCTTATCCAAGACTCGGTGTAAAGCGTCTGGTTTGAGGTGTTGCCATCAAGCGGGGGCGGCATAATGGTGAATGGTCCCTGCCAGGGTACATTGGTCACTATTGGCATTGTCCAACTGCGGTTTTGCACTGGATCGTCAATGGACTCGGACTCTATCAGGATCCCGTGCTGGTGCAGACCTGGACTAGCGTCTACTGGTACCGATATGCTCACTTGGACAGAGGTCTGGGAGTCCCCGGTTGCCTGTACTTCTTGTGAAACCGAAATCCATTCATCGGCTACAGTGCCAAAAGACGTCCAGTCAACCTCAATCCTGACTGGTTCCTGGCCGGAAAGCTGGCCATCGTACCTCCAGACTCCAAGAAGAAGTCCATCGCGGGCATCCTCGAAGGGAAGTCCCACTCTGATCTCTGCCTGAGGGCCGTGGTACCACCAGTTTGTCACCTCCTCGAGTTCGGATGATTCGTTCCATTCACCCTCGTCAACCATGCCATCGTCATCAGTGTCATTGTGGAATATCCCATCTCCATCGTAATCGGTCCAGCGGTATACTTGAAGGTAAACTCTCTCCATGGAGGAGCGTATCCGATAGGGGTCGAAGGCCTCATACTGAATCGTGGCTCTGGCTCTAAGTTGCACCGTTTCGCTAGGCAGTTGGTGCGATGGGTCGCTAGGAATGTGCAAGGGGATTAGTAGGTCTGGGCGATCGTCCTGATGTCCATCCCAGGTGTCGTTCTCACCCTCGCTGCTGCCGTTTCCGGTGCTGTTCCAGACGAGCACGGTGTGCTCCAAGGGAGCGAATGCTACGGGGCTGAGGCTTAATTCCAAGTCGGATTGACTGGGGTTGTCGAAGGTGATATCGAATGACTGCGAGTCACCGGGTAGTATAGAGTTAAGGTTTGCATCACGATGCAGTCCGTGGAAGGTCCCAGTGTTCCATTGTGCCGGCGACACAGACCAAGTTCCGTTGTCTCCCTCGAGAGTGGCAACTGCTCGTGAGGCGTTCATCCAGCCGCCGCCCTGCAAGAACGGTTCGTAGCCCCTGTCATCAGCAGTTGATAGCACGAAATCTCTGAGTTCTTGGGAATCTGGGGTGCTATTCAGATTCTTTATCCAGGCCTCCTCAATCAACGCCAGTAGGCCCGCTACCACTGGCGTCGCAAGGCTTGTTCCACCCCATGTAGTCCATGCGTTGTTAGCGCTGGAGTAGTCGTTAAGGGGCATGTTACCTGTTGCGGACCAGCCGACTGAGACGATGTCGGGATCCATGCGGCCGACCACGTTGGGACCCCTGTTAGACCAAGGTGCGATCTGTCCCCATGAGTCTGAGGACCTGCTGCTGAAGGCACCTACAGAGAATACTCCGTGGGCTGCTCCGGGCACCTTGGTGGTGCCGAAGCCGTGTCCGCCATTACCGATTGCAACTGCATAAGATACGTTAGGGTTGTACACGCGAGTGAGCCAGTCGAGATACAGAGAGTAACCGTCGGCTCCCGAATCATCCACCGAGGAGTACCCGAAAGAGAATGAACCGATGTGAGGCTGGTCTGGTGTGCTAGTGTTGCCGTCGTAGCCCTCGGCAATGAAGCGCCATGCGTCTAGTGCGTGACCACCAGAGTAGTGATTCCCGATAGAGGAAATGGTAGCATTAGGCGCCATGCCGAGCACCCTACCTTCGTCAATCCTTCCCTGTGCAGCTATAGCGCTGGCGCATAGAGTGCCGTGATTGCCAGACTCTAGCATGAACATCGTGAGGTTTCCTGAGCCTGGAACCCTGTCGGCGTATCCGTGCCGTGCAGCGTAGGTCGCACCGTACGGGACGCCGTTGACTCCATCCGAGACCCAATAGACCAAACCAGCAGAGATGTCCCAAAGACCATCACCGTCAACATCCCTACCAGAGGTCTCCTCACTGGGTCTCATTGGGGTCTCGTCGCTGAAGTTGCCATCCCTATTGATGTCGGGCCACACAGTCTCGTATTTTCCCGGAACGATGTCGTCAACCACCAGAATCGGTACATCTCCACCGACCTTATCGCGTAATTTCCAGTCGGGATGTTCCCCCAAGTGATACACTCCAGACAACGAGGTGTTGATGCCCGTGATGTTGAAACCGGATTCGTCAAGTTGGCCATCGCTGTCGTTATCGAAGTCGACCATCGAGGTGTTTGCGTACCAAGTGTCAGTCTGAGGGTATGCTAGACCATCGACCAACCAGTAGTACATACTGTTGTGATCGAACATCAAAGGCCAGCCCTCGTAGGGTGAAGTCTTGTAATCCACCCTCGCCTGGGTGCCGTTGAGGTCTGGGTGGGCGAAGTCAACACCCGTGTCCGCAACAGCGACCACGAGGCCATCGCCAGTGTATCCCCTTTCCCACGCATCATTCGCCCCATGAATCTCGCCCGCCCTTACAGAAGAAGGCCATACTGGAGGCAGTCCGAGCGGTTCTGTGTCGTATGGTTCGGGGGATCGTTGGGCATCTAGGACAGCGATGACACCAGGTACGCCTGTGATCTTTTGTAACAGATCAGAGTCAATCCAGAATGTCCGGTGATCGACCCCCCTGCCTGAGGTGGCCTTGTAGACCAAAACCTCCCCGGGATTCGCAGACGCCTGCTTTTCCATGGCTCCATGAGTATGCTGCCATGCGTCCAATTCGTCCAACGAAGCTGTGATTACTGTAATTCGGATACTTTCCTGATTTGATACTTTGTCCATGAGCCCCTGATCCATCCAAGGAGAGACGCTACCAAAAGAGGTTGAGTACTGTTCAATCGGAGAGTCAAATACGTCGTACGAGTTTTCATTCGATTCATGGGAAGCCGAAGAGGAGAACGTTGAGGCTAGAAGCATGACAAGAAGGGAGAAAGACAACCTGCCACGCATGAACTGAGGGCTACCCGGTTCGGCTTGATGTTGACGGCTCCTAGTCCCGTCAAATAGATAGAGTTGAGGTGACAGCGTCGCGCGGAGTCCCGTAGTGTAGTGGTCCATCATCCCGGGTTTTGGTCCCGGGGACCCTGGTTCGAATCCAGGCGGGACTACCAGTTAATCTTCTATTGCTCTCGGTTGCCGAGAAAGGTCCTTGGTGATATTCTTCTGATGGCTCTCAAGAGTGCCCCCTCCTATTTCTAGCAATTTGGCATCGCGCCACATGCGCTCGACCACGTACTCGCCCACATAGCCATAGCCACCCATGACCTGAATTGCTCTATCGGCTATATTCTTGGCAGCTGTTGTTGCGAACAGCTTGACACCGTCTGAATCCAGTCGGTGGCCGGCCTCGGATAGGTCGATCTTTCGAGCAGTGTCGTAGACGTAGGCGCGCATGGCCCGGTACTCTGACCAAGATTCGCCGATATGGCGCTGTATCTGTCCGAAGTCCCTGATTTTCTTACCGAATGCCTCGCGCTCGCTAGCGTAGGCGTTCATGTCCGATAGGCAGCGGCGAGCTATCCCGACGCTCATAGCAGCGAGGCCTATGCGCTCGTGCTCGAGATTCCTCATCAGATGAATCATCGACTCACCTGGCTTGCCGACGACATTCTGTGCAGGAACCTCGCAGTCCTCGAACAGTAACTCGGAGGTAGTGCTTGCACGCATGCCCAGTTTATCGAGGATCTTCTGCCCTGTTGAGTATCCGGGAAATCCAGACTCAATCAGGAAGGTCGTGAGCTCTGCACGTCCATTCTCATCGGTGCCAGTACGTGCGTACAGCCAAACGACGTCAGCGGGTGTGCCGTCTTCATCAAGCATGCCGTTCGTGATCCACATCTTTCTACCGTTAACCACCCAAGAGCCGTCGTCTCGCGGCACGGCGGTTGTCTGCATGCCTAGAACATCAGTGCCGTGGTCCGGCTCGCTCATACCAAGGCACCCAACCCACTCTCCGCTGCACACCTTGGGAAGTATCCTCTCCTTTTGCTCGTCTGTGCCGCTGTGAGCGAGGTTGTTGACGAAGAGTTGGTCGTGAGCTAGGAAGGCGAGGCAGAAGCCGGGATCTGAGTAAGAAAGTTCTTCATTCACAATAACGACGGAAGTCGCGTCCATTCCTGCGCCACCATACTCGGAGGGGGCGGTCAGACCAAGCAGTCCCATCTCTCCCAGCTTGCGGAACAGACTGAGGTTGAACCTCTCATCTCTGTCATGTTCTAGGGCCTGTGGCTCGACCTCCTCGAGAGTGAAATCCCTTACCATCTGTCGCAGCATCGAATGCTCATCAGTCGGATTGGCGATGTCGAGGGCTCTCCACTCACCTGCCATAACCTCGCTAAGTGCTGTCTTCGTAAGAGACATTCGTCCTGGAGGCCTTAGTTGTTCCAGAAGGAGGCATGATCCCAGGGAAGGCCCAGTGCAATACCTACGAGCTCCAATATCACATAGTTCCACACCAAGTAGCTGATGACTGAGGCGGCGAACACTGCCAGAGAGGTGTTGACGATCCGTCTTTTCTCTCGCTTCGCCTCGTCGAGTGTGCAGATTCCACGAGTTCTGAAGTAGATTACAAGGCCGACGATTACCATGCAAAGTGACAAGGCGTACAGGGCGAAGCGTACCCACGAGTAGTACAAATCGTTTGAGAGTTGGTCGGCGGCCACTATCGCTGAAGAGCCCGCTATTAGGACCCAGACTACGGAAGGCAGACAGCACATGCTGGCAGTGAGAGCAGAGATTGCCGCTATCGTGGCGAGTGGTTTGCGATCCCCCACATTCATCGGATCACCAATCGGTACATCGCTAAGGAGTGACGCGCCTGCTGTCTCTGGGGAACGGGATTGCCTCTCTGATGTGATCGGCGCCAGCAAGCCATGTGCAGACGCGGTCAACACCAAGCCCGAACCCGCCGTGTGGTACTCCACCGTAACGTCGTATGTCGATGTAGAATTCATAGGGCTCGCGCGGAGTTCCCTCTTCGTCTATGCGATTGAGTATCTCCTCCTCAGACCAGGTCCTCTCGCCCCCGCCAATAATTTCGCCGTATCCCTCAGGTGCTAACAAGTCGTGGCATAGCACGTACTTTGGATCGTCTGGGTCCGGACGGTGGTAGAACGGCTTTGCTATACGCGGGTAATGGGTCAAGAAGTGTGGAACCTCGAATTCCGAGGTCAGAACCTTCTCTTTGGTATAATCCAGATCCTGTCCCCACTCTACCTCTACCCCTTTGGATTGCAATGTCTCTATGGCTTCATCGTATCTCATCCTTGGGTACGGTGTGTCGGCGTAGCGAGCGACTAGATTGAGGTCCCGACCGAGCTCGTTGAGTTCGTCGGATCTCTCATCCAGAATTGTTTTCGCTATGTGTCGGACCACACCTTCGCCGTGCTCCATGACCTCGTCGTTGGACGCCCATGCGATTTCCATCTCGGCGTGCCAGAATTCGGTCAGGTGCCTGCGAGTGCGGCTCTTCTCGGCACGGAACGAGGGAGCCATGGTGTAGAGGCGCTCAAGCGCGGGCATAGCGGCCTCGGCATAGAGCTGCCACGACTGAGTCAGGTATGCCTTTCGGTCAAAATAGGGGACCTCGAATAAGGTGCTGCCGCCCTCGACTGCGCCCGCAACGAAGTTAGGGGCTTGGTATTCGATGAAATCGAGTTCGCGAAAGTATGAGTGAATAGCGCCGAATACGGTGCTTCGCAGTTTTAGCATGGTAGTCATCCTACTTGTCCGCAAGTATAGGTGGCGGTTGTCGAGCAGAAACTCAGTCTCTCCGCCGTCAGCCCCAGCCATGGCGGACTCTGTGATGGGGAAGGGGCGGTCGGGGTTCACCGGGCCCACGACCTCGGCCGAACTGATGTGCACTTCATGGCCGTGTTCCCTTTCGGTTGGCTCGACTGTGCCCCGTATCACTACACTGGACTCGATTAGGGCATTGCTCAGAACCTCAAAGCACTCTTCGCCGACCGACTCGCGCTTGGCCACGCACTGTACTGTGCCGGTTGAGTCTCGCAGGACGATGAACCAAATCTTGTTTGAGCCACGTGTTCTGTGAACCCAACCCTTGAGTTCTACGGGAGTTCCGTCATGCGCGCCCGACCGGACGTCACCTATCCAATGCTCCTTCGCCATCGGCTCACTCCTGTACTGGCTCGGCTGCCTATGGGTTATGAAACCTCGATTGGAGAAGGCGCTCGAATGGCGGGTCTGACGGGATTCGAACCCGCGGCCGACGGGTTAAGAGCCCGTCGCTCTACCTGACTAAGCTACAGACCCATCACGGGATTGGCGGCTTCCCTTTAACGGCGACGGAGTGGTTAGACGAGCTGTCCGCCGTACTTCATCAAAGTGCTGACGCCTTCCTGCGATGCCATCACAACCGCGTCACAGATGCCAACGAACAAACCGACCTCTACCACACCCTCGATTCCACATATCTGCGACTCCAGAGAAGAGGGCTCCGAGATGGTGGCACCAAATGAACAGTCGAGGATGTATCCGGAGTTATCAGTCACGTAAGGTTCTCTCTCTCCGCCTCGTAGAATAACCGGTCCAGAACAAAGAGATGAGATTCCATTCCTCGCGCTCTCCCACATCAACTGGTCGACCTCGACCGGCAATGGAAATGTCCCAAGAGTATCTACTTTCTTGGTCTCATCAGCTACGACTACCATAGCTTTCGAGGAGAGTGCAACGGCTTTCTCCCTCGTGAGTGCCCCCCCTCCACCCTTGATAAGGTCGAATTTAGAGTCGAACTCGTCGGCGCCGTCGATTGTCAGGTCAAGGGTGTCGGTGAGCTCCTCGGGCTCCGCGAAGTCGTGCAACTCGGCCAACGGAATGCCGAGCATCTCCGCGAGTTGTCTAGTGTCCTCGCTGGTTGGCACCCCTGTGACCTCGATACCATCCTGCTCGATCATCCTAGCTATCTCGATGATAGAGTATCGGACAGTAGATCCCGTGCCCAGACCGAGAGCCATGCCATCGGAGACGAATGCACAGGCGGCGATGCCTGCCTGCTCCTTGAGCGTCTCAACACTCGCCACGCCCGTGGGGAACAGATGGACGTGCATCATGGTTGCCCCGGAGGCGATTTGACATCCGGTGGGTTCATCCGATAGTGGCGCGCCGTTGGTCCGAGGGAGCAGGAGGGTCGCTGACAGTGTACGACACTGAGGAAAGTCCCCTCTCCGTGATGCAGGCGTCCCGTCTCAAGGCGGGGGTCCGGGAGGGCCGGCTCTGCAGCAGAAACGAACCATGCCAGGAGTACGATGAACCCGTAAGGGGGAGGTTTCCTGCGCGTGGCTGGAACGGGCAACCACGCCGGAGCAAGTCCAAGCAGGTCCGTATGGCATCGACAGGACCGGGTAGGATGCATAGTTGAATGCGACCAGCCGAAAGGTGAACAGAAAGGGGCTTACTCCCTGCACCCTCGCTAAACTAGTCTAAGACCACGGCTTCAAGAACTGGTGACTCGAACAAGGCTCCACTCTCGCCGTAGTCCTGCCAGGTGCCCAGTTCCCCTTGGAAAGCATGCCTCAGCTCGTGGTATGCCACGATTATACTGGGCAGTAGGATAGAACTGGTTAGAAGTGCGAGCACTAAGAGTAGCATCATCAGCACGAAGAAGTTCTGCAGGCCCGGAATCGATACAAACAGTCCAGCTGCAAGCCCCGCGCAAGTGGTGGAGGTGGTCTCAAAGATCGTTCTACCCGTTCGCGAAACCGACTTAACGATCCCGGAGGGAGTTTCCTTCTCATCCTTTATTCTGTCAATTATGTGTATGGAATCATCGACCCCTATTCCAAAGACGATGGTGCCAATCATCGCCGTGAACACGTTAACGTTGACAGACCAGAAGCGCATCAGAAGGGGCTGCCAAAGCACTACTACTCCTACCGCGGCCATGGTGAAAATAGCCAGCCTGGGGGAGCGGAACAGGATTGTCATGGCTAGTAGTAAAATGAGCATCGTGGCAATTGTGGTTTCAGACTGAGCATCGTGAATCCCCTTGTCGATATCCAAAGAGACGGGTAGGCCGCCCGTCAGAAGTGAGTTGGCGACCCCATCCATGCCCAAGGCTCTGCACTTGAGGGCGCTGCTGCATCCATCGCCCTCTAAGTGGCCATCTATGGCTTCTCTAAGGGTGCCCGCGAAGGCTAGGTTCAGGTATGGCTGATTGACATAGACGAGGGTCTTGGTTTCACCATCTCCCTGGTCTGCGTTCATTAACATTGATCGAACCTCTGGACTTAGCGTGTCGAAGGCTATGTTGACCATGTCCTCTCTACTACTGATCGCATAAGGCCAACAGTCTGGCCTAAGGGGGTTGGTGGATTCGTCCCAGCACTCGTCGTGGATGAGATCCCAGAGGCTCTGGTCGTACAGCGAGAGTCCCTCAACCTCTAAATCAACATGAATCGCCTTCAGGATGTTGACTAGGCTTATTGTAGTCGTGTTGGCAACGTTATCCAGTTTCATGAGTTGCATATTGTCTATTGCATCCAGGATTGGTAGGTCCCGAATCGGTGCTGTGTCATTCATTGGGCCCCTCTCTGTAGCGTCGACGATGAACATGTTCGTTTGCCCTCCCTTGAACACCAAGCTGTACTCGCGGAGTGCCTCGTATGATTCGAGGCCAGGGGGGACCTCATCGGAGGCTCCGGTGATGTTCTCTCCGAGTTCGTCTTTGTATATCCAAGCACCTCCAATAGTCATGCCGAGAGACACCAGAATCACAACTAGAGTGCTCCTAATTGGAATATGTCCCATGGACTCCCAGAGTTCGTCCAATAGTGAGAAAGTCAGCGTCAGAGAAAGTGTCACGCCCAAGATAATTGCATTGCCGAGTGATAATGAGGTGAAGGTGGAGAGGATGGCGGAGGAAAGCACAATGCAAGATATCGCGAAAAGAAGGGGGTGTACCCCCAAAATCTTCGCTGCTCCAGAACCTGCATCATTAGAGATAGAACCGGAGGGTCTTTTCTGGTTCCTCCTACTTCTCCTAGTTGAGTCCAAGTTCCGCGCCTTGAGTAGTGCACTCGCCTCGCCCTTCCGGTATCCAAGCAGCTCAATCAGTGCAGGAACCATGAGCATGGAAAGCAAGAATGTGGACGCGATGCCGATTAGCAGGGTGACCCCGACAGTTCTCATCGGCCGAATTGGTACGAGTTCGGGCCAGGTAAGCACGCTGAAACCAATAATAGTTGTCAAGGCGGAGAGGAAGATCGCGTTTCCAGTGGTCATGGCGGACCTGACTGTTGCAGTCAGGCTGATTAGTGGGTCGAACGGATCGGGTTCCTCTTTCTTGATCCCGTCCCTCTTGGAGAACCATGCCTCTTCCTCATATTTCTCAAGTATCTCAACTCGGTTCTCCTCTATCCTATTAGTAAGATGTAATGAGTAATCTACCCCCAATCCGACGAGTATTGGGCCCGCCGAGATAATCATTGGAGTTAGCATGATGTCTAGTATCACTGTGGTGCCAAAGGTTACTGCGAGGCTCATCAGTATTGGCGTACCGCATATGATTACCACCTTTAGGCTACGATGCAGGATGAACATGGTTAGTGCCACAAGGAGTAAGCTGATTGGGAGCATGGTGTAGACCAACTCTAGATATATTGCATCCGAAACATCGTGGAGCACTGGCGTGAGTCCGGTGACCGTGACCGCGTTCCTCTTCGGTATTACGTCCAGCCTAGACCTATCCATCGTATGCACTGGGTTTTCGTATGTTCGGATGCATATCTCACACTCAGATATTGGTGCCTCGTCAAGCAAAGCCTGAGCGTAGGATACGAATGCCTTGTGGTCTCTGATCACTCCAGAGGGATTTGCATCTGTGATGCCCTTGGGGTCAACCCTTGGAGTAATGTCGGTGTTCGTCATATCGAAAGATATGCCCATGATTACGGCGCCCGTATCCCATATCCCATCGCCCTCGTTGTCGGTAATACCATCGCCGTCCTCGTCGACATGCGGGTCGGGGTCCTGAGTATCTCGGACGAAGATAGTGAGTAGAGAGCCTGCCTCTTCTACGAACTCGTCGATCCTCTCCTGTGCACCTTCTCCTTGTGGAATCGAGTATCCCTCATATGGGTTAATGCTCGCCAATGGACATCCTCCGTCGCTTCCAGGGATCCCGTGCCTTTCTGCCGCGCAAGCGAACCGATAGTCGCTTGAATTCGCCTCCTTTACAATCTGTGCCGGAGAGAGAATCCAAATCACCCCGTCACACCCGGAATCGGGCCTCGAGCAGGCAAGTGACCCTCTGTCTTCTTTGTTGAAATCGAGGCCTGACTTCAGACCGCCCTTTCCGGCATTGTTGTCATCGCCCTCTATCCACGAGATCTGAGAGAGTATGTCGGCATCAGTGATATTTTCTGTCCCGTGCTCACCCCCAGTGGCGGCATTGTTAGTCTGGACATATAGGATGACGATGTCGGTGGCCCACTGCTCTCGGACCTCGCTGAGCAGGTCCGTGGAATTAGCGCCGTCGGGTAGATAAATCTCGACATCCCCATTGATTTGGTACTGGAACTCAATCGCTTTGCTAGCAAAGATGGGGACAATGAGCAAAACAAGAACAGCGATTACCGTCCCCGGACTGCGCAGGATGGCGCTGTAGGTCAACTCGGCAGTCCTCTGGGCCGTCACCCTGATGGCGTCGGAGACATCGTCGGAGAGTTGTCTGACAGTCTCAAGGAACCCGCCAATGGGGCCATCGTTGACCGTTTCCTTCATTCCGGCGTAGGCATCACTCAGGGGACTCAGTCTCTCAAAGAACCACTCCCAGAAGCGGGTCTCGTCGTCTACCTGATCTTCCCTTGAGGGATCGTTCACACCAGTGGGCCATTGCAGTAGCCAAATGAAGCGTTCGCATCTCAGTCTGCCGCAAGCGCAGTTCTGTCGCAATCACGCGTCTTGGAACTTCCACGCTACCCGATGGGCTCAAGACTGAGTCTAGGGTCGCGCGGCCATGGAACTTGTCACCGGTGGGGCTGGTTTCATCGGTTCCCATTTGGTCGATGCCTTGGTCGATCAAAGCAAACAAGTGAGAGTTCTCGACAACTTCAGTAGTGGGCGAGAGGACTTCCTCTCGCATCACGAGGGGAAGGGGGTGGTCGAGATCTTGAAGGGCGACCTGCTTGACCTCGAGGTAGTCAAGGCGGCCATGGATGGAATCGACACCGTACACCACATGGCCGCTAACCCGGACATCAGGCTTGGCACAAAGGTAACCGACACGGATCTAAGGCAAGGAACTGTAGCTACTTACAACGTGCTTGAGGCGATGAGGATGAACGACGTTTCTAGAATCTCATTCGCGTCTTCATCTGCAGTCTATGGCGAGGCAGAAGTCATGCCTACTCCAGAGGATTATGGGCCTATACTCCCTATCTCTTTGTACGGGGCTTCCAAGCTCGCTAGTGAGGCCCTAATCACGGCTTGGATCGGTACCTTTGGGGCGCAGGGCTACATCCACAGATTCGCTAATATCGTTGGCCCTCGTGGAACCCATGGCGTAATTTTCGACTTCATCCACAAGCTCAAGGTCGATCCGTCCCGACTGGAGGTACTGGGCGATGGAGAGCAGGAGAAGTCATACATGTCCGCGCACGACTGCGTTCGCTCGATGATGCACCTACTGGAACACGGTGACGGGGCAGCCAACCTGTATAATCTCGGCACCGGAGATACCTGCTCTGTCTCAAGGATTGCCGAGATAGTGATTGAGGAGAGTGGTTTGGAAGGAGTTTTCATAGATTATACCGGAGGTAAGAGGGGGTGGGCTGGAGATGTTCCGAAGACCTATCTAGACGTCAGCAAGCTGATGTCCACTGGATTCGAGCCGACTGCCATGTCTGAGCAGGCTATTCGGGACACTGCGCGTGACCTTATCGACGAGATCGGGTTGTGATGGCGAGCGTCGACAGGGCTAGAATAAAGGACAAAGGTATCAGCAATCCAGTTCCTGCCGAATTCTCTTGCTCGCCGAGAAATACCGAAACCGCACCCAGGGTGGAGGGACCGTTATCTTCTGAGGTCGAAGTCTCGTGGACAGCGACCACTCTCAGTCCCTCAATTCGGACCTTATCGGGGACCACGAAAGTGTGTGAAACGAGCACCGAATCGCCTGATTGCGTCACGTACCCTGCTGCCGATGCATCGTCCCACGATTCCTCTGGGTAGGACCATTTAGAGTCCCCTATCAGAGATGTCTCGGCGTATGCAATCGCGACGTCGTGATGCTCAATGATCCCATTTGTGGCCCTATCGGGCTCGATTGTGACGCTGTCCCTAAGCACGAAAATAGACAGGCGTCCCTCTTGGGGGGGCGAATCTATGATATCAACACTGATTGAAATACTATCTTCTGACAACGCCCTCACGACTAGGGACATCATAGTGTCGTCAGAGCGCTTGCCCTCCGAGGACAATAGCTCTCGGTGTAATGTTGCCTTGTCCTGAGAGCCTACCAGCATGGCGTCGCCGTCGAACCAGAATGTCGGTGCTGAGGGCACGGAGGAATAGTACTGCGCTCTATGAGGCGTTATTGGGGTTCCAAGAGGGTCGTCAAATGTGTCGTGAACGGCAACGCGCACTACTCTTCCTGCATTTGCTCGTGTGAATTCGGGCATCCAGACGTCCACGGACGCGCAAACATCGCACCAAGTAGCCGTGTACTGCTCCATTAACACCAAGTGGCCGCCTACAGATGACCACTGTTCCTCGGGGGCTTCCACTTGGCCGGATGACAGGGGGACTGACATCACTAGCACTGCAAATGCCACAGACCACCCACACTCACTCAACCGCGGCATTGGTTCCCGCTCGGCGGCCCCCTTCATAACCCAATGTCCCAGCCAACGAGCGTGAGCAAGCGTTGGTATCAGGAGAACAAGCGAGATCCATGGAGGAGAGATGCCAAGTCAAAGGGATATCGAGCTAGATCGGCGTACAAGCTCAAGCAGATCCAAGAGAGGTTTTCCATACTGAGGTCTGGCGATGCGGTTCTGGATATCGGCTGCTACCCTGGTGGCTGGACGCAAGTGGCCGTCGAGGAAGTCGGCGAGAGTGGTCTCGTGATAGGTGTGGACCTTGTTGCCACATCCTCCGTGGAAGGCGCCGAGGTAATGATAGGTGACATAACCGAAGCTGAAACCATAGAGCGAGTATCGCAGTTACTGGGAGAAAGGAGACTCAATGCAGTGATTAGCGATATATCTCCCAAACTTACCGGACGCTACGACACAGACCAGACAATCTCCCTCGAGCTGTCGACCATTGCACTCGATGTGGCCTCTGATATGCTTGCACCCGGTGGCTGCTTCATTACCAAGGTCTTCCAGGGATCTGGTGTCGAGGGGCTTGTCGACGCGTCTAAACAGCGGTTCTCGACGGTTGGCAGGTTCTCCCCAACCGCCAGCCGCAGTGCGTCATCTGAGACGTACCTAATCTGCAAGAACAAGTTGCCACGGACTCGCGGTTCATCAACGACCGTTAGCGCTCTCGAGCAGGTGCGGGCACATCTCGCCCAAATCGGGCTTGTGGTTGAGGAAGAAGATGAAGATGCTCCAGAAGCTTCGAAGGTGGGATTTAGGAAGTTGTCCAAGCGAGATGACCGACATAGCGAGCGAAAAACGTGAGATTAACCTTTATTCATCAAGTGTCAGCAGGCACACCGGCTTTTTCGAAAAAGTGGTCTATTGGACTCCTTTCGCAGTTTGCCCACCTGCCCAGTTATATACCCCATGGAGTGCAGGTGGAACCACTCGTGTAAACGAGGAGGAAAAAAATATGGACGTAGATATGAACGCAATGAAAGCAGAAGTTGGCGGCGCCTTTGTGCTGTCCTGGATTGTTTTTGCAATGGACCTCGGTACCCTAACAGGTGCTGTTGCCCTTGCAGTGGTCTGGATGGGATTTGGCGGAGCTCACGTTCTGCCCGTAGTGACATGGTGTCACATGCTGAACGACGGAGATGGCGATGTCGACGGCAACTACATGCCTAACGGCATGCGGCTGTTGGCTCAAGCTGTAGGTGCAGTGCTAGCAATAATGCTGGCTACCGAAGCTGGTGCCATCGAGACCGGATGGGCTGCAGCTGCCTTTGAGGTACCAGAGACCTGGGCCCTCCTAGGTACGATTGCCGCAGGTGCAGTATGGTGGCAGGTGCATACCCGATGCGACTCCGCATGGGCTAGCGCCTTCGGCCTGATGGTACTGGGCGGTGCGATGACCCTAACCGGGGCCCACGAAATGGGCGCGTCGCTAGCAAGCGCAGGAGATGGCATCGCCGATGTCATCCCCGCATGGATCGTTGACGGCCTACTGGTCGGCATCGGTGCCCGTGTAGGCGCTGAGATAGACAACGCACTCTGAAGCTGAGAATACTGGTTTCGGAAAATACGCAAGCAGGTTGGGGGGGCGACTCCCCAACCTGTACTCGAACCCCCCTCCTAGAGCGCACTCGCTCGTAATTCTATTCAGATTCCCGGTCATATGGTACAATATTCTGCCATTCCGATGCATCAGATCGAGATACAACCGCATGTACCCAATCTCTGTCGGAGCAGTTGAACACCTCATGAGGCAACCCTGGTTCGATATAGAACATATCACCCGCACTGTGGACTACTGACTTCCTGCAACCCGGGCCGTATTCGTGGCGAACACTTCCCTTTAGAAGATATATCATCACATCAAAGTCAACATGTATGTGAGCCTTCGCCACACCCCCGGGGGGAATGTAGGCTCGGTTCATCGAGAGACCTGTAGATGATGTGTTCTTTCCCGATAGCCCGGCTCCGTACTCAATGTTGTTCCATCCACGTACCTTTTCGACGCCCCTCAGACTCCATATGCCACCCTCGTCGGTCACGAATCTGTCCAAATCAACCTGTTCACCAGTTAGTGGGATTTCCTCCTCTGCCATACATCCCTTTAGGTGAGTTGGCTTTTCAACTTTTGTCGATACGGAAAAGGGGCACTGCGAGCAACAACATGGAAAAATCCACAATCAACGCTAAAAAGGAGACTTCGCACGGCAGCAGGTCGAGGGGTACGTTGGCAGCAAACAGAGCGAAGTTTTGTGTGTCCTCGGGGATGCCTCTGGTTGAAAGCGAGAGTACCTCGTTCCCGTGCCCCAATTGTAGTACTCCGATTGGCCGTAGCCAACGATGCAGGGTGCAGGCCGTAAAGTACATCTGCTCAGAATGTAGATTTGAGGGGCCCTGAGGTGGCGATTATGGGTGAAGTCGTAGTGAAGTACAAGGTGACGCTTGACCAGCCAGAAGGAGGTCCTCCAGACTACCAGGGTATCGCTGATGTAATATCTGGTTTCAAAGAGGTTCAGACAGTTGAGATCAAGCCACTGGCATTCGGAATGATGTTCATCGAAGTACAGGTCGTACTTGGAGAAGGAGAGGGCATCGTCGATGGTTTCGAGGATCGTGTGAGGGATTCGGACGAGATGATTGGCCAAATCGAGGCCATGGAAATGGGTCGACTCTGATTAATAGTGATTCAACGGCGACCTCATGAACTCACGCATCAACACTGTAGCATATGTGCCAGGCGGTAGAGTGAATCTCAATCGTAGGCAGGCTCCGTCTGGATGCCACTTATCATCCTTCACAGGCCCTTCTTCCCATCTCTCAAAGAGAGAGCTCGTCACCTCGGGCGCCTCCTCTACCCTGAGATCCTTGAAAGGTACAGAGATCGGTCTCCTAGTTCCTGATGTGGTTAATCGGGGTATCTCGGGAACCACCCAAGTCACACCGGACAGGTTAGTGGCCTCCAGCCCTCTGGTTTCACACTCTCCTGGAACGCCATCAGCAAAACTCGCCTCCTTGCCTGGCAGGGGTCCTGTGACAGCAAGTCTTCCAAGGCTACAGTTCCTCTTGCAGCGCTCAAGGTTAGTATTACTCACCGGTGCCATCTTGCCCACATCTATGCGGCCGCTTGCCTGCAAGGGTGCGACTAAGTCTCCCACTACGGGTTCGATTAATGGTAGGCCGGCATCTATCCTCGCAGATAGAGTGTGGTTGAACGCGAGCGATTGTATGGAATGGACCATCAAAAGTTGTAGAGAGTGCGGAAGTGTCCTGAATGCCCCGATGTAGTCATCTGGTCTCTCTACCAGGTGCCTGAGCATGGCACACTCGTACCCAAGTCTGCTCGGAGCCATGTCCAAGCAAGCGACGGGGTCACGGAACTCCCTCCATGCCTCTCTGAAAGCTGCGGATTCTGCACCTTCTCTTGTCGCCTCCATGCCGACGTACAAGTCCACTGCACGTTCAAAATCCCCTCCTATGACAGCCCTGCCAACCTCTGGGGTGACCGGCCTGTAAGAGCCGAACCTCTGTGGGCCAATCCAGTTGGGAAAGGCGTCGCAGCCTATCGACTCAGATAGTCTCGCCCTGATATCGTGAACCCTTCGCATCGCTTCCTTGGCATCTATTGGCTCGCCATTGACATCGCAGCATCCCCTTACTGTGATAGTGAAACGATTACCATCGTGGTCTCCCATTCCGACCTTGTGGTGCGTGCGTCCGAGAATCTCTATCACGCTGTCCTTAATCTCCACTCCTTCGACCCTCTTTCTAGGTGCGTCGATGACGAGGATTTGCGTTGTGATAGCGCGCTTATCCTTTAGACCGGAGCTGAAAATCCGGTTCCTTCTGATTCCGCATGCACTGGCGAGGCGCCTTAGATATCGGTTCGTCTCCCAATTGGTCATCGTGACTCTTGCTACAGTGAAGCGCCCCTTATCGTTCAGCGCAGGAGTCTTCGAGACTTCCTCTACCCGAAAGTCCTCAACTCTGGTCTTTAACAATCCGCCGATACCCTCGGAACTGACCGGCCAGACTGCGAGGCCGAGAGATTCTTCGACAGTGGTCTGGGTCACCGGACCACCGCCTCAAAGACTGATGCTGGAGAACTCCTTTGTGATAGATGAACAGACGTCCTTGAGAATCTTGTCGGCCTTCTTCCCCTTGATTGTCCTGACGTATAGCTCAGGGTCATCGAGATCTGGGTGATTCTGGAAATAGTTAGCATACTCCACATCGTCCATGTTATTCAATCGGGTCCGGAACATCTGGAGTTCCGTGTGAGTCCCACCACTGATTCGCAGCCTGAGCTCGCGGCCTTCGTTCTTCAATACTTTGACGGTCATGGAACGAGATATCGACTAGTGGCCCCCTTTTCAGTCCTTGCATGACAAAGCGGAGTCAGGCTGGTCGCAAACCGACCCTAAGTTTTACACCGGGAGGTTTTGGGGGGCATCGATGGCAAGCAGTGATGCCACGACCATTAGCCTCGCGGATGGGTTTGAGAGACTGTCAGCCCCCATTCTCGTGGTCAGCGTGCTTCTGACGGTATTCCTAGCGTCATTCCTAGTCCCGCTGCCTGCGTTTACAACTGATTTGTCTTCATTCGCCCCTGATACCTCTGCTGACGACGCGCAGGAGAGAATAGAGGACACAATGGGTGCTTCATCCCACCTAATGTACGTGAACGTGAAGCCGTCCTCCCCAGAGGGTGGTAGTGACTTCCTGCCCAACGTTCTAGAGATGGGGGCGCTGCACCAATTGGCAACTGACCACACACGAATCCAGACTTACTCTGAGCAGAATGGTGGATTCATCACATCGCAACTGAATGCAGCAGAAATTCTTCAACGGGGCCTTGAGCAACATAACTACACAGGTTATCTTTCCGACTTCAGCAACTGGCAGCAGATACTCGAGGAAATTATCGACGGAGAGAATTGTGGTGACGCTTTAGGAAGCGACGAGAGGACGATTGCGACGGCCTCATTCGCATCCTCTGCCATGCTTCACAAGGATCTAGATTACGAGCCAATATGTAATTGGCTGGAAACGGGCGAAGGGAATCCCACGCCCACCGCTAGCAGTACTTTGTGGCTAATAGAGATCTCCGGCAGCGTCAGTAACGAGGACCGTCAGAAGCACGCTACAGCTATCCGGGACATGCTGTCAGAGGGGACGTCCAACGAGACCTCAGTACTAGAGTATGGGGTCATCTCCGACGATCTAATCAGCAATGACATCAACGAGTCCACGCTCGACAATTTGGTCTGGCTAATCATGTTGGCCGTCCTAGTAGTCGTGATACTGCTGGCCCTCACCTTCAGATCAGCCACAATGGTGGCCGTTCCCCTGACTGCCCTCCTAGCTTCACTGGTGTGGACTTATGGGGCCGTCGCCATGATGGGGACACGCTTCTCTATCCTCGAGATTGCGGTTACCCCCGTAGTCCTCGGTCTGGGAATTGACTACTCCATCCATCTACAGCGTGGTTACGAGAGGGCCAAGCAGGAGTCGCAAAGTGCTGCGGAAGCGTGGGCCAGAGCTTTAATGGAGCTGAGGACCGCTCTCTCCCTTGCTGTCGTTACTACAGTCTGCGCATTCCTAGCCAACTCGTTCTCCCCACTGCCACCGCTGAGAACCTTCGGGACCACGCTGGCCCTCGGTGTGTCCTCCGCGTTCTTGGCAAGCACAGTTACGGTCGGTGCGATGCACGTTGTCGTCGAGA
>Ga0315334_10000258_pt1 | contig 32964 bp, 30 predicted proteins | sample M150034915metaG_FD_205555 | JGI IMG/M metagenome (GOLD analysis project Ga0315334, IMG submission 205555) | Ammonia-oxidizing marine archaeal communities from Monterey Bay, California, United States - M1 500m 34915 | ecosystem: Environmental > Aquatic > Marine > Intertidal zone | place: USA... | reverse complement strand
AATAAGGACCTATACTTTTGCCGGGATAATAGGGCAGAACTAATTGCATCCATGAATCCCCGTTATCGGTACTTTTAAAGAACCTGCTTATTTCTCCGCCGGAAACAAAAACATACGTACTATCATTAAGAACCTGAACATTTGTACCGCTAGCTGCAAATCCTGCTTCTCCTTTAAATGCAGATAATTCACCTTTACACTTTCTCCAGCTTAAACCTGAATCATCAGAATGAAACAAACTAAAAACGCCACCTACCGGATCCCCCATCATGAATCCTCTTTGGTTATAAAAGTCTAGCCCATCTAAAAAGACTCCTTTCCAATCCGGATTTTTTAGAATAGTTAAAGAACCATCGAGCTCCAAGAGTACCAGCTCCCCATTATCGCCACTGTGCATTCCGATAAGATGATTTCCACTTTTCTCAATATCTCTTATTTCATCTAGTTCTGGTAACTTGAATATTAATTCTGATTTTTGTTTTTCGAGATTCAAATAATATATAGATCCATCTGAATTCCCGATAAATAATCGGTGTGAATCTGCGTACAATCCTCTTGAATAAATTGAATTCGTTGCATAATTGTACGATACAGCATTTTTATTACGCTTTATGTATTTTTTCTTTTGAGCGTTTAAGCTGGTGGCGATCATTACGCACAAAAAACTAAAGATGAAATTTTTCATTGAATCGTTGGCGTTGTTCTGTTTTTAATACTTCAAGGTTATCTGGAACTTCTCTTTTCCATCGTTTATGAGACCACAACCAGTAATAAGGGATTGTGTTTATTTCTTGCTCTAATAGCTCGGTATGCTTGCGTGTAATTTCACCCCAACCCATTTTCTTAGGCTGCTCAGTTATTAAAGAAAGTTGCATCTGATATTTACCCCTGCTCGTTTTGTGAAGCAGGAAGAATACTACTGCATAATTCATTTCATGTGCCATTAGCTCTGTGCCAAAAAGTACTGCCGTAGGCTGGTTAAGAAATTCCATCCAATAGCTTTTATTCGAATTTCCTGGAGATTGATCTGCAAGAACCAAAACAGCCTTTAATTGATTGTTTAAATTTTTGAGCTCATTTTTATAATTTTTGGAATGAACGACTTTCATTCCAAACCTTGACCTTCTTTCGTTGATCTTTTTATCCCAAAATGTTGAAGTCATTGGCATACCAATACCTACTGGAATGTGTTTGAATAAAAGGCCCTGTCCAGCAACCAATAATTCCCAGTTATTATAATGACCAGAAACAAGAATTACATTCTTTTGTTTCGAATACAGATCATCCATTATTTCAGGATTTGCAACAATTAATCTTTTTCGCAAAGCTTCTTCAGATATCGAAAGGCTTTTTACTCCCTCAGCAAGCAGATCTGTAAAGTGTCTGTAGAACCTGCGTTTGATCCTCTTCTGTTCTTTATTTGTTTTATTTGGAAAGCTATTGCGAATATTTGTTTCAATCACCTTTTTCCTATACGGGATAAATGTAATGAGAAATAAATACAGAAGATCTGTAATTAAATACAGTACTACCAAAGGTAAATAGGAGAGTGGTAATACGAAAATATAATAGCCGATTTTTCCAAACATCACTTCGAATATTTAGTGCCCCATAGTTTGTCTATTTTTTCTTGAACCTCTTTTTCTTTTGCACTACTGCCAGCACTATAAAAAGAAGTGCCGATAATTTCATTGGGCAAAAACTCCTGGTTCGCAAAATTATTGGGATAATCGTGTGAGTAATTATAGCCATCTCCGTGCCCTAGCTCCTTCATGAGTTTACTGGGGGCATTGCGCAAAGATAGTGGAACACCCAGGCTTCCGGTTTCCCGCACCATATTTTGCGCCTCATTTATAGCTTTGTAAACAGCATTTCCCTTTGGTGAGCTCGCAAGATAAATTACACATTGAGAAAGAATTATTCGTGCTTCCGGCCACCCTACAACTTGAACTGCATTAAAACAATTATTGGCCATTAACAACGCATTCGGATTGGCAAGACCAATATCCTCAGAAGCCGAAATTATAAGTCTTCGTGCTATAAATTTAGGATCCTCACCACCTTCTACCATTCTTGCAAGCCAATAAACAGCAGCATTGGGATCACTGCCTCTGATTGATTTAATGAATGCTGAAATAATATCATAGTGCTGGTCACCATCTTTATCGTAATTAACGACACGTTCCTGCGCTGCAGCTTGCACGAGTTCATCGGTAATGATAATGTCTTTATTTTTTAAAGTGCCAACTATAAGCTCAAATATGTTGAGTAATTTTCGAGCGTCTCCACCCGAGATCATTAACAAAGCATTCGTTTCTTTTAGCTCTATATTTTTTGATTGTAATAAACTGTCTTCATTTATTGCCTTACCCAAAATTGCCAAAAGAGAATCTTTACTATGTTCTTTAAGTGTATACACCTGACACCTGGACAGTAGAGCAGAAATAACCTCAAAGGAGGGGTTTTCAGTAGTAGCCCCGATCAATGTTACAATTCCTTTTTCAACAGCACCAAGCAAGGAATCCTGTTGTGCTTTTGAAAATCGATGTATTTCATCTATGAATAATATCGCACCTGATTGTTGGAACATTCCGGCAGACTCGACTTTATGGATAACCTCTCGTACGTCTTTTACTCCCGAGGAAATTGCAGATAACGTAAAAAATGGTCGTTTTAAATGATTGGCGATCAAATGAGCTAAGGTTGTTTTTCCTACACCAGGAGGTCCCCAGAAAATCATCGATGGTATCAACCCTGAATCAATTGCCATCCTTATGGAGGCATCCTTTTTAAGCAGATGTTCCTGTCCTTGATAATCATTCAGCGACATCGGACGCATTCGTTCTGCTAAGGGTGCTAAAATGCTCATTTAATAATCACTTGATTTTAGCTATAAAAGTACGGAATTAAGAAATGTGAACTAATTACCTGAAGGATTTTCTAATTATCTGATGGGTTTTTTGGAAATTGGGACATGATTTTAAATTTTCCACCAAGTTTTTTCATCGAGTCTCGCCATACATTTTCATTCGAAGTGTCCAGAATATGATCGGTGGAAATAGAATTAAGCACAATCCAAGATTTTTCATTTAGCTCAGAATTCAGCTGGTCTTTAGACCATCCAGAATAACCAACAAAAAATCGAATTTTTTTTGCGTTCTCAGGATCGGCACTTAAAAGTTCTTTTACATTGTTGAAATCTCCTCCAATATGCAAACCCTCCGCCGTAGGAACACTTTCGGAAACTGCATCGCCAAAAGAATGAATATAAAATAAATTCGAAGTGTCAACAGGACCGCCTACACTAATTCGTGTTTCGGAAAAAGGAAAATCATCAATAAATTCTGAGAGGTCGTTCTCGACATATTTGTTTAGAATAAAACCAAAACTCCCTTCCTCATCATGATTGCACAAATAAACTACAGACCTTGAAAAAAAATTATCATCCAGAAATGGTTCTGAAATTAATATGCTACCGGGCTTGAGCTCATCCTTATTTTCAAAATTGAAGTCTATCATTAATTCTAATATACAGTATTTTATAAGAACGCAGGAGGTTTTCTTATGTCAATTTTAGCATCACGGAATAGTGTTGATGTAGAACGAATCGAAAATAAAAAACTTTTATTACCTCCAATAGGCGTCCAATGAAAGGCGAGTGCCCAGCAGTGCATGTCTCTAGTTAAGGAAAATCTTGCATTTGTCACAAGGGCGTCTTCAAGGTCGAAATTAATTATGGAAACAAGCTTCCACCTTTTTGTAAAACTGAAATCGCCGTTCAGCATCAATGTCTGCGTTTGATTCCAACGATTTGCATTGAATTCAGAAATTTGTTGATTTGCGTTTATAGTATAAATATGAGACAAAGAAACTTTCCACGGAATTTCAAAATTCACAATATGTTCGGGATGTAATGAAAAATAGGTGTAATCCGCATTCCATGACGTTTCTAATTGCTCTACACTATTTTCCATTTTTTTTCGACTCTCTAAGGAAGTCAATGTAAGCGTAGTAGAAAAATTATTTGAAATGAATCTCCCCAAACTTCCTCTGGATCTAATTGCATAATCTTTGATTGTAGCGCCCGTTGAATCAATCCAATCATATGGTGAAAAAGCAGATGACGCAACAAAATTGATCCATTTAATTGGACTAATTCTCATATTTACTTTAATGTTGGATAAATTCATGGAATCTTTGAGTAAATCATAGAACCCATTTATTGATAGAGCGTCGATAATTCGTGTTTTCTTATACCCTGTAATGGTATCCTTAGATGATTTACGTTTAAGCTCAAACGTATTGTTAAAACCAAAATTAATTAGAGCCTGATCCCTTGTGTTTCCGACATTGTAAAGACTCCTTTCAAACGGCGAATATGTCAGTTCAGCCTGATCCACACCGACACTATCCGTTATCAAGGGATTAAGGTCGGGCACATATTGAAATGTAACAGAGGGGGTAAGTACGTGCCGAAGCAATGCTTCCTTGTTACCAATAAATTTATAATAGCTGAAAAGAGCCGTAGTAAGCTGTACATTAAAAGATAAATTGTGTGCCATTCCGAATTTTTGAATTGTATCCGTGATGGTTGTATTGTCAACCGAATTGTATGATTTAAGCGTTTGTTGAAAGTTCATTTTATTACCATAGCTAATTGAAGGTGTTATTTTCAGAGTATTCTTAAATAAGCCAGCTGTAGTTTGTAGAGTAGCATTTTGACTGATTCCATTCTGGAATTGATCTCCAATTCTGTCAAAATCACCATTTATTAATGAAGTATCACCAAACGTCGAGCGATTCTGTCCTTCAAAATTATAGCTTACTCCTAATCTAGAAATAAGCTGTTTCCATCCACTTGACCCAGTAATATATTTTTTCAATGGAAAGAACCGGGTGACATTAACGTTCAAAATTGGACTAGTAAGGGTAATATTATTCGATATCGAGTTCTGCCGCATAGAAACTTTTAAGCCAGAGGTGATAGGCTTGCCAGGGAAAAATCGATTTAAATTTATATCTGAGCTTAGAGTATTATTGAAATACGTCTCATTTAATGGATCCAGATTATTTTGAGAATTGTTATCCGAAATGAAGTTAACATTTGATGAGAAGCTCCAATAAGGATTTCCTTTTGGATCTTTGCGGTGTGACCAGTTAATTGATATCTTGTTTTGATTAACGTTACTGGGAAAACCCGATTTAAACTGTTGAAAACCTACATTAACATTCCCGGAATATTTATAGCGCTTTGCATAATCGGTTAAATTTCTTAATCCCCAGCTTCCTCTGCTGTAAATACTTCCATAAAAAGTAGTTTGAAAGTTATCGTTAACAGGAAGATAATAACCAATGTCCTGCAATCCAAAACCATATTGAGAGAGTGGAATAATTTCGGGAAAAATCAATCCATTGGTACGGTCCTCTGCTTGAGGTATAACACTAAATGGGAGGCCAAGGGGAGTGGGAACCCCTTTTATCCATAAGTTCATTGGCCCCGACACGATTCTCTTTTCGGGTATCATAACTGCCTTTGATAGCTGAAAATGATAATGAGGCTCGCTCAAATCGCATGTTGTGAACCTTCCTTTTTTGAAGTGTATCTCCTCATTATTATGGCGTTTTGCAATTTCCATGAATAAATAACTTTCATCTTGCTGGATTGCCACCTCTTCAATAAATCCTTTTTCGGTGGTAAAATTATACCGTATGCTGGATGCTTCAAAATTATCTGCTCCATCTATAAATTGGGGTTTTTGTATCCGGTTTGAATCCGCATCAAAAATATAGGTCGCATAGACCTCGTTCTTTTTTAAATCTATCAAAATATAGCCCGCAATAATTTTAATCTCGCCATTATCAACAGTGGCATTTCGAAATAAGTGAATTTTTTCTGCTTTAAAGTCTGAGTAAATTGAATCCTGAGCGCTATAATATATTGGGCTTTCAACAGCAGATTCATCAATAGAAATAGTATCCTTTGTTTGCGTGTAACAATTTTCTGGAAGGAACATTATTAACAATACAAAGGGTATAAATAGATGTATGGAATACTTTTTGAACAACTATTGTGTTTTATTTTGTTTAAAGGTCAACATTTAACGAAGTAAAACTATTAAAATTACATTTGAAATGATTGAAAAAACAAAGTCTCGCATCAGATTTCATGCCATTTTCATTGTTGCAATGCTCTTTGTTGTTGATCTTTCTATAGCACAAGCGGATGAATCTGAACTTGCAGCCGTAAAGACCGTGGTCATAGATGCAGGACATGGGGGAAAGGATCCTGGGTGTCATGGAGCCTCAGCCAAAGAGAAACATGTTTGTCTTTCAATGGCATTGATGCTGGGTAATCTCATTGAACAGAACTATCCGGACATTAAGGTAATTTATACAAGAGACACAGATGTATTCGTTGAATTGAGCGAAAGAGCAAAAATAGCAAACCGGAATAATGCTGATTTGTTCATTTGTATTCATGCAAATGCCGCTAGCGCAAAAGCATATGGAACAGAAACATATGTATTAGGCTTGCACCGTACAGATTCGCAACAGCGGGTTGCTGAAAGAGAGAATTCCATAATTCATCTTGAAGATGACGGAGGAGCGAAGTACAAAAATTTTGATCTATCACCAGATGCGATCATTGCTCGTCAAATCCAGCTTAGTGTATTTTTAGACCAATCAATTAATTTTGCTTCCAAAATTCAAACTGAATTTAAAAATATTGGACGTTTTGACAGAGGAGTGAAGCAGGCTGGATTTCTCGTGTTGTATAAAACCACAATGCCAAGTGTGTTGATTGAAACAGGGTTTTTAACCAATCCAAAAGAGGAAAAATTTCTCAACAGTAAAAATTCACAGCAAAGCATGGCAAACTCCATGTTCAAGGCATTTGTGAAATATAAAAATGAACTTGAGGGGGTTAACAATACTACTGATGGTTCCACAGTTCTCTATATACCCTATAATAACGAAACAGAAAGCGAAGTGGTATCCATGGAGGATGTTATTTTTCGCGTTCAAATCAAAACCTCAGAAAGAAAAATTCCACTAACTTCGAGTACGTTTGCTGGAGTGGAAGTATACGAATACGAACAAAATGGTTTATACAAATACACTGTAGGGGCTCACGTTAATGACTATGAATCTGCAAATTCATTGAAAAAAAAGATGCGAAAAAAAGGATTTGAACATGCTTTTGTTGTTGGGTTCTTGGGTGATGAGAGAATTAATTTACAAAAAGCTATTAACTTAGCACAAAAAAGAGAATTTTGAAGATATCCAAGGAATTAATTACTGGTCTCATAACAGTTTTTGCAATCGTATTCCTGGTTGCAGGAGTTAACTTTCTTAAAGGCCACAGCTTTTTTGGGGGGGATGATATTTACTATGCTTATTTCCCGAATTCCGGACAACTTGCTCCAGCCAGCTCGGTAACTTTAAATGGCGTTGCTGTGGGTAAGGTCTTGTCGGTTGAATATGAAGGTCTGAATAATGATTCAAAAAAAGTTAAGGTTTCGTTTAATATTCAAGATAGCAAAGTAAAAATACCCAGAGGCTCAATAATCGAAATTGGTTCCCTTGATCTTTTTAGCAAAGGGATGCTTTTAACACTAAATACCGACTTATCAAATGGCTATCATAAATCTGGTGATACACTCATAGGAGAAATGGCTAGTGACATGATGGCACAAGTAAAGTCTTATGCAGATCCTATTAGTCAAAAACTTCAGGTGATGATGAATTCCATTGACAAAATGGTTAACGGAATAAGCGCGTTTTGGGACTCTACAGCAACATCTGAAATTGAAGGGAGCCTGAAAGAAGTCAAAATTGCTATAAAGAGGTTCGGAAATGCTGCTGTAGAAATTGAAACTATGGTTCTTACTGAGAAAATCAAACTTAGCAGGATCTTATCTAATGTTGAGACAATTACTTCGAATTTGAAACGCAGTAACGACGCTGTTAAGAAAATTGTAGGAAATGTCGAACAGGTAACCAATGACTTAGTTACATCTGATTTTAAAGGAACTATAGCCAATGCTAAAGAAACCCTGAAAACTATTAATGATGTACTCTCCTCAGCAAAATCGGGTGAAGGAACACTTGGTAAATTACTGGGTGATGAAAAATTATATAATGAGCTGGTTAAAACGAATCTAGATCTTCAAAACTTAGTAAATGATATTGAAATACATCCTGAGCGATATATTCATTTCTCTGTCATGGGCTCAAAAACAAAAAGTCCTTTTACAAACAATGAAGAAAAGAGACTCAAGGATTTTTTAGATACGATACCGCAATAACACAAATAAATGATTTCTACTTTACTGTTTTCATTATTGCTTGGGGCAGGAACATTTTTTTTTGGATGGAACCTTCTGAAGATTAGGTCAAACATAAATATGGGGCGTGATTTAGAGCGAAAGGACAAGCCTCTAAAACGACTAAAAACCATGACCCTTGTCGCATTTGGTCAAAAGAAGATGTTTTCCAGACCAATTCCTGCACTCTTGCATCTTGCAATATACGGTGCCTTTTTGATTACTCAAGTTGAGCTCATCGAAATTGCATTTGACGGGATTACAGGGGGGCATCGTAGTTTTCGACCAGCACTCGGTGGAACATACACTTTTGTGATCAGCTTCATTGAAATCCTCTCTGTATTGGCATTTATAGCAACAATAATTTTCTTATCAAGACGTAATTTGATCAAGGTCCCAAGATTGAACATGAAAGAAATGAAAGGCTGGCCTAAAATGGATGGTAACATGATCTTATTCATGGAAATTGTTTTGCTTATTTTCATATTCAGCATGAATGGTGCAGATGAAGTACTACACGGTATGGGGGCTTCTCATGCTGAAGTGATTGGTAGTGAAACATCTTTTTCATTTGCTGTTTCAAGTTTCATTGGGCCAGCATTATTTGACGGCATGAGTATAGATGCTTTACACACGATCGAAAGAATAGGGTGGTGGGGGCATATTATTATGGTAATTGGGTTTTTGAATTACTTACCATATTCGAAACACTTACACATACTCCTGGCCTTCCCAAATACGTACTATTCTAATTTGGAGCGGAAAGGTAAATTTACGAACATGGAATCCGTAACTAAAGAAGTTAAATTAATGATGGACCCGGCTGCTGATCCGTATGCCGCACCGGAAGGAGGTGATACTGAAATACCCCAACGATTTGGGGCAAAAGATGTTACTGATTTAACCTGGAAAAATTTATTGGACAGCTATAGCTGTACTGAATGTGGTCGATGCACATCATCATGCCCGGCCAATATAACAGGGAAATTATTATCCCCGAGAAAAATAATGATGGACACCAGGGATCGATTAACCGAGCTTGGTGACACTATTCGGAAAAATGGTAAAGATCACGATGACGGAAAAAGTCTATTAGGTGATTATATAACTGAAGAAGAAATTTGGGCCTGCACCTCTTGTAATGCATGTGTGGAAGAATGCCCTGTAAATATTGATCCGCTATCCATTATTGTCGATTTAAGAAGATATCTGGTAATGGAGCAGTCAAAAATACCAACAGATCTTGCGGGAATGCTGACCAACATCGAAAACAACGGTGCACCTTGGCAGTTTAGCCCGAACGATCGTTTAAACTGGGCAAATGAAGAATAATATGGAGCTTAACAAATCAGAAGAGAATGGTAAGAATGTCTCGCCAGTTTTGCCGGATGAAGTGAAAAATTTCCTAATTGATATCGACGGAACAATTTGCGATGATATTCCAAATGAAGAACCGGAAAGAATGCTGACATGTGAAGTTTATTCTGGTGCTCAAGAGACAATAAACAAATGGTTTGAAGATGGCCATGTTATCACTTTTTTCACATCAAGACTCGAAGAACATCGAGAAGTTACTGCAAAATGGCTGGACAAAAACGGGTTTAAATACCATGGTATTCTGATGGAAAAACCTAGAGGCGGAAACTACCACTGGATAGACAACCATATCGTGAGAGCTACTAGATATGAGGGGGTGTTCTCAGATTTGGTGGATGAAGAAGTTACAATTCAAGTTTTTAAGAAGTAAGTTATGGGGTTAGTAGTTCCAACAATGGCTGAGAAGGTTGCAAAGGGAGAGGTTCCGGAAATTTTATTCTGGGTTGGCTGTTCGGGAAGCTTTGATGACCGAGCAAAAAAAATAACAAAGGCTATTGTGAAGATATTGAATGAGTGTAAGGTTGATTTTGCAGTACTCGGTACAGAGGAGAATTGTACTGGAGACCCTGCAAAGAGAGCCGGCAATGAGTTTACCTATCAAATGCAAGCCATGATGAACATAGAGGTGCTAAATGGTTATGATGTAAAAAAAATAGTTACTGCATGTCCGCACTGCTTTAATACACTAAGAAACGAGTACCCTGAGCTCGGAGGGAATTACGAGGTCATTCATCATACTCAACTAATTCAGGAGTTGATCAATCAAGGAAAATTAACCCTTAAAGCAGGGGAGACTTTCAAGGGAAAGAAAATTACATTCCACGATCCTTGTTATTTGGGACGGGCCAATGATGTCTATGAGGCACCAAGGGTTTTAATTGAAAAGCTCGACAGCGAGCTGGTTGAAATGAAACGATGCAAAACAAAAGGATTGTGCTGTGGTGCAGGTGGAGCCCAAATGTTTAAAGAAGCAGAAAAGGGCAATAAAGAAGTTAATATTGAGCGAACCGAAGAAGCGCTTGAATCCAATGCAGATATTATTGCCACTGGATGTCCTTATTGCAACACCATGATGACTGATGGGATCAAGCATTTTGAAAAGGAGAATGAAATAGAAATATTGGATGTAGCGGAATTAATCGCAAAAGCAGCAGATTTATAAAATGATTTTACCTGAATTAATACCGGAAAGTAAAGTGTGGATCTATACTGCAAATAGAGAGCTCAGTTTATCGGAGCAGGATGCAATAAACACTGAGCTCCTTCCATTTGTTTCGGAATGGGCAGCACATGGTCAAGGATTATTGGGCAAAAGTATAATCCTCAAGAATAGATTTGTGATCTTAGCTGTCGATGAATCAAATGCAACTGCTTCGGGGTGTTCTATAGATACTTCCGTTCGTTTTGTTAAAGAGCTTGGTACAAAGCTCAATATTGACTTTTTTGATCGATTGAAATTGTATATCGAAAAAGACAATCGTTTTAAGCGGGTTGCTCTTTCGGAACTTCATCAATATGGTGATTGGGATGTGTACAACCCAATGATCTCTACTTTAAAAGAATTACGAGAAAATTGGAAAATACTGGTTAATTCCAGTCCTTTTGTCTCGATTTCTTAGTATGAAATCGAAATCCTCCAATAATTTTTAGATTATAATACGTTTGATTGTATTTCAAATTCTGAATTTGAAGTGACTTAATATCAAAGTCTGAAGTGAGCATAATGAAGTATTTTGGTTTTGAATAACCGACTATAAATCTTATGTCAATGCGTGGAGCAATCCCAAGGTATCCGCGAGAAGTTTGTCCTTTTGTATAAAATTTGGATTGTAGCACACCGCCGAATCCCCCGAAAACTGCAAATTGCCAATTTTTTATTCTGTTGACATAAGCATATCCCGGTATTAGGCCAAGATCTATTGCTCCAACTGACGATGCATGGTGTCTGTCGATTGTGCTGTCTCTGAGCTCTTCAGGTATTAGAGGGCTTGTATCGTTCGATATGCCGAATAAATTCAGGGACGTTTTAAAATACCAGGTTTTGGCTGCACCTGTATAATGCCCCACTTTTCCATCCACTGCCTGCATTTTAAATTCTTTTGAAATAAAATACCAAACATTTGCGGATATACTCGTAGAGCTCACATTCGGCATTATCGCATTTGGTTGTTCAAGATCCAAAGTATCGTTCCACTCGTAAGCATTCTTTATAGCGTATCCCTTGTACGAACGAATAACAACATTTGTAAAAGTCCGTTTTATGTTAAACCTCAAGCCAACATCAAAGTATTCGGTATTGCCATATTCTGACTTGGATTTTAAATTCCCGGGTAGTGCATAACCGATCCTTAACGCAAACCACTTATATGCTCCCCCAATGCCCAGTACTGCTCTTATATTATTCTTATAATCCAGCTTGTTCACTCCCAATAAATAATTGTCTTGTAAGCTGAATGGAGCTGAATTGAACCCTAAATCCGCGAACAGCACAACTCTGTTCTTAAATAGCTCATGTTTAACCGTATCCGATTTTTGTCCAAAGTAATTCATCGAATTGCATACGGACAGAATAATTAATATGTGTTGGATCGTTCTCAAAATCGGGCTAAAATAATGAATTAACAATAAATAATTGCCTCGAATCAAATCAAAATTTAGTATGGAAAGCAACAATTCAGTTCTGTAAGGATAAAGTTCATGAGTGAGAAGCCCTTGCTGATCAATTGGACGATGTTTGCATAATTGGCATTCAATTATGACTTGAAAAACCTTCTTTTATTTACATTTGCGGCAGATTGGCGTTTTATGAAGAAAATCTACAAATTTCTATTGAACAAATTACCGCGACCATTGCTTATCCGGTTGAGCTACCCATTTAAATGGATAGCCCCAATCTTGTTTAAAGGGAATAAAGTTAATTGCCCAGTTTGTGAAAAGAGCTTTTCAAAGTTCCTTTCATATGGTTCGAATGTAGCACACAGAGATAATGTACTATGTCCTTATGACCTAACTTTGGAGCGACATCGTCTGATGTGGCTTTATCTAAAAGACCACTCCAATTTTTTCACAGGACAAAATTTAGACGTTTTACATATCGCACCCGAGCAGTGCTTTCATAAAAGATTCAAAAAACAACAGAATTTAAATTATTTGACCGGAGACATTGTTTCACCAATAGCTGATCTTCATTTTGATCTGCACAAAATTCCTTTAGCTGAAAACCGATTCGATGTAGTGTTTTGCAATCATGTTCTCGAACACGTAGATGATGCAGAACAATGCATGAAAGAATTATACCGAGTTATGAAACCCGGAGGGTGGGGTATCATGCAAGTACCTCAAGATTTTTCAAGAGAAAAAACCTACGAGGATCGTAGCATAACTACACCAGAAGAACGAGAATTACATTTTTGGCAGAAAGATCACGTACGACTATTCGGAAAAGACTATCCTGAATGGCTTAATAGAGCAGGGTTCAATGTAGAGGAATTTGATAAGGAATCCAATTATAGTAAAAATATTCTGCAGCATTACAGAGTATCAAAATCGGAAATTTTATATATTGTACATAAACGAAATAAGAAAAAATGAAACCGTTAATCTTAATTATAGTAATTATCGTATCGACATGTACTTATGCGCAACAAGATGTCTACATACATTTCACACCAAAAGTGAGTGGATCAACAGTCAATTATTCGGATTTGGGCACAACTGTTTTTCAGGATTTAAATAATGTGGCCTTTCAAATTGACGCCTTCAACTACTACATCTCAAAGCTTCAAATTGTACATGATGGTGGGCAGATAATCAATTTTGACAGTGCTAATGATGTCCTTTTGGTAAAGGTACAGAATTCAATTTTTAACATTGGACAGCATACCATTGCCAATGTAGAACAAATCAATTTCGGCGTTGGAGTACATCAGGATTATAATCATCTTGATCCGTCATCCTATCCAAACGGACACCCACTTGGGCATCAAGTTAACCCCGTAATGCAATGGGGATGGACATCTGGATATTTTCACATGGCCCTTAATGCTTTAGGAGATAATAATAACGATAATAACCCAACAGAGGCATTTGCGACGCATTGTTTAGGAGATGGGAATTACAAAAATGTTGCGCTTCCAATTATGGGCTTTCCGAATGCACAAAATGAAATACACATATATATTAACTGTAATCTAGATGAGTGGATATATGGAACTGATCCGGGTTCAACTGGAGTGCACCATACGGATGCTGGAGTTGCCATAACTGTAATGAACAACGTGAACGATAGAAGTGTATTCGTGGGTTCATCTGCAGCAGGAATCGGAGAGAAGGAAGAAATCGGGTCAGCATTTTTTCACAATATGGAAAATGGCCTCAAAATTTCCTGGCAAGAGATGAATAATTTGTCGCATTATCAATTAATAGATATGAAGGGACGATCTTTAAATAAGGGGGGAAACAAAAATGCTTCAGGCGATTTTATTGTACGTAATCTGGATTCAGGAATGTTTATCGTTAATTTCTTTGATGCTAATAATAGAATTATCCATTCAATGAAGGTGATACATTAGGTTGAATGAAAAAAATAGGGCTTATATTGTTAAAAGGGGGAGGGGTGATTCTTCCCCTTTTTTTGTTAATGTGTAAAAGCACTTCTGAAATTCATATTTCTCCCTTAGGCTCCATGAGTTATCCGCAAGAAAACATTCAGGGTGATGAAAAAATAGAATTAGGAAGGCAATTATTCTTCGATAAAAGACTTTCGATTGATAATTCAATTGCATGTGCGAGCTGCCATATCCCAGAATTTGCATTCACGGACAGGCTGAAAGTTTCAAAAGGCATAAAAGAAAGAAATACAAATCGAAATGCCCCATCAATATTAAATGCAGGGTATTTAAAAACCGTCATGTTAGATGCGCATCTTGAGTCTTTAGAGATGCAAATAATTGTGCCAATTCAAGAACATAACGAAATGGGAATCCCAATGGTAAAACTAATAGAACGATTGAGCAAGGATGAGAAATATGTGCAACAGGCCAAGGAGATTTATAACAGAGATTTTGATGCATGGGTTTTGACAAGAAGCATAGCTGCTTTTGAAAGATCATTGATCTCCGATCGATCCAAATTTGACCAATATCTTTACGGCCATAAAAATCGTGCTTTGAACAAGAGCGAAAAAGCCGGATGGAAGCTGTATTCAGAAAAATTGTATTGTACCAAGTGCCACCCTGCTCCTCATTTCACCACATTTACAGCAGAAAATAATGGACTTTATACGGACTATGGAGCAGATCAAGGGCGTTTCAGAATTCACCATGATTCGTCCGATATTGGAAAATTCAAAATCCCGAGTCTTAGAAACATTTCTCTAACGTATCCATACATGCACGACGGATCGATTCAAACCCTCGAAGAAGTTGTTAATCATTATAGCAGGGGTGGGGCAGGCCATTTAAATCAGAGTGATATAATTAAACCATTCGTAATAAGCGAAGCTGAAAAAAGGGATTTAATTGCTTTTTTAAGAAGTCTAACCGACACAAGCTACATGGATAATTTTCAATCTGATTAAATAAATTGCTCTGTACGCATAATATTTAAAATATAATTGCGTTACATTGTGTAACCATCGGAATTATTAACTGTTATAGAAGTGTATAAGGTCTGCAAGCTTTATACACCGGGCTAGAACTATAAAATCAGAAACATGGCAGTCAATCCTGTTTATCACCAGACCAGTGATATTCTCCAAGAGGAGTTGATCTGGATAACTAAAGCAAAAAAGGACCCCGAACAATTCGGACCCCTTTACACGAAATATCACGAACAGATATTTCGCTACGTCTATCAACGGATGGACGATCAAGAACTTGCGTTTGATGTAACTTCACAAGTATTTATTAAAGCAATGAGCAATTTGCATAAATATGAATATAGAGGAGTGCCATTTTCATCTTGGCTGTATAGAATTGCGAAAAGTGAGCTTTACCAGGCATTTAGAGATCGTAAGGCAAGGAAAACAATAAATATTGAACGCATGCACATCTTCGAAATGATAGAAGAGTTTGATGAAGACGAAACAGATAAGAACAAACAGAAATTAATCCATTGTTTGGGGCTTCTTAAACAAGGGGATGTACAATTATTAGAACTGCGTTATTTTGAAAGACGATCGTACAGAGAAATTGGCGAAATATTAGAAATCACTGAAAATAATGCCAAGGTTAGGGCATTCAGAGCTCTGGAACGATTGAAAAAACTATTTATGAAATAAGTATTACAAAAAAAAATGGAAAAGATTAAAACCATTGTAGATCGTGAACGATTAAGTTCAAACTATATTGGATCAAACCAAAATTTTGGACATGTGTTGAGTCAGGTTAAAAATTTAAAGCCTCCAATCTGGAAGACATTCTGGTTTTACGGTCCTATTGGATTGTCTGCCTTTGCGATTACAGTATCGATTACTTCGATTAATGCAACGGGTAACTATGAGCAAGATCGTTCATCCCTAATTACCTCGAAAGAGAAAATTGAGACAGAAGTGAGCACAAAAGAGGATAATGTGTATTCTCCCATTGCACCAGAAAACACATTATCGCCTTCATTGAATTCGTCCGATTCTGTCTCAGAGACATTCAAAAATGAAATTACCGTTAAAACAGTAATAAATGAGCAAATTGACTCCGAAATACCTGTTGAGAGCGAAACAGTCATAACGTTAAAGAAGAGCGTGTTCCCTAATATTGAAGGAGTATATACTGGAAATATAAAGACCGAAGTACTTTGCTCAGAAAATGGAATCCGTTGTAATGATGGTATTCGTGTAATTTCATTTACCATACAATATTCGGCAGGATTACAAGACCGATTAACCAAAGTAAAAGGCAATACGATTCCTAATGATGTGTGTGATTCTATTCGGGATCAAAGTGGGGACAACATGATATTTATTACCGAAATAAGAGGACTAAGAGACAATGGAGAGTTGGTGAATCTAACATCTATGAACTACATAGCTACCAAATAGAAGTGATATAATTTATTGAATTCTTCACTATTTCTCTATTCATTAACATATGGCGTTTAATAAATAATATCAAAAGAGTACACAAAGTTTAAAAACATTTTATATTTTCGTACACAGTTATCCAAGTGAAATTGGCTGGCTTAACTTAACGTAATGAAGTATCTAACTAGTCTAACACTGCTTTTGGCGGCTGCCATAAGCTTTGCGCAGCATACAAATTTCAATACTCAGAGAAATTGGTCTCTTAACAAGAAGGAGATTATGTTTGGCGTTGGTGCGACACAATTCCTTGGTGATCTTGGTGGTCGCGACCAGATAGGAACTGATTACAGCCTGGTTGATTTGGATTTTCCTTCCACTAGTATTGGAGGAATGATTGGTTATCGCTATCGTTTTCACCCGTATTGGGCCACAACAACATCTTTTAATATTGGTATGTTAAAGGGGGATGACGCTCTAACCCGTGAAATTATCCGGGAATCGAGGAATCTTCATTTCAGATCCATTATTATTGAATTACACCAAAGAATCGAGGTAATTGTGCTTGCCAATGAAAAATTCGGAAATAGATACAGTCTTTCAAGACACAGCAAGAGGATGAAGAACCACAATGAGCAATTGTATCTGTTTAGTGGTGTGGGTATTTGTTATTTTAATCCAAAGGCCAGATATAACGGATCATGGGTTGCTCTAAGACCATTGAGTACTGAAGGGCAAGGATTAGTGGATGGGCCTGAAAAGGTTCGCCCGATAACTGCAACAATACCATTAGGAGTTGGTTTTAGATTTGGATTGAACAGAATGTGGCGAATGGGGATTGAAGCAACTTATGTTAAAACATTTTCGGATTATATAGATGATGTAAGCACGGTTTATTACGACCGAGATGCCCTTTTGGCTCAGGTTGGCCCTGAGGCTGCATTTTTATCCAATCCAAGCAGTCAAAATTCAACTTGGTTTGCTGCCGGGCAACAGCGAGGAGACAAGCAGAAAGATGCTTACTTCTATTTTAATGTTGTATTTGCACGAAATGTGACATATAAGGACTATGCAAAACAAAGAAAAATGCATCGTTGGAAAGGACGATACAAATTCTAATACGAATTGTTCATATTTTTTGGAAGATATAAGCGAGGTGACTTTGTTCACCTCGTTGTCGTTTATACCTTTGTGTAAAACATTATAGATGTATAAGATCATTCGCACTATCCTTTTTCTTTTTGACCCTGAAAAAGTGCATTATTTTACGGCGAAATGTATTCATCTTGTTCTTATAATTCCTGGAATGAAGTGGGTGTGGACCAAAATGTATCACATTAAAGATCAGCGTCTCGAAAGGACTTTATTCGGCCTGACTTTTAAAAACCCTGTTGGTCTGGCAGCTGGATTCGATAAGAACGCCTCAATGTACAATGATCTGTCCTATTGCGGTTTTGGATTTATAGAAGTGGGAACTATCACCCCGATAGGGCAGGATGGCAATGAAAAACCTAGATTATTCCGTCTCAAAGAAGATGCTGCCATCGTTAATAGAATGGGCTTTAACAATGGCGGGGTGGCAAATGCGGTGTCCAATTTAAAAAATCGTAAATCCAATGTAATTATCGGAGGGAACATTGGAAAGAATAAGACAACACCGAATCATGAATCTTTCAATGATTATGTCACAACATTTAATGAGCTGTACTCCTACGTCGATTATTTTGTTGTGAATGTTTCATCGCCAAATACGCCTAACCTAAGAGAGCTTCAAGAAAAAAAACCTTTGACTGAATTATTATTAAAATTACAAGAACATAACAATGCTAAGGAAACAAGAAAACCAATTCTTTTAAAAATTGCTCCTGACCTGAACAATAAACAGCTTGATGACATCATTGAGATTGTTACAGAAGTTGAATTGGATGGAATAATAGCCACGAACACTACGATATCAAGAGAAGGACTTAAAACACCAGATAAAAGGGTTACAGCTGTTGGAGCTGGTGGGTTATCTGGGCTGCCATTGCAAAAAAAAGCAACTGAAGTAATTCGATATATAGCAGATAAATCGAATAAAGCGTTTCCAATAATTGGAGTAGGAGGGATCCACTCCCCGGAAGATGCGATTGAAAAATTAGAAGCCGGAGCCGATCTAATACAGCTCTATACCGGCTTTATTTATGAGGGGCCAAAACTAGTGAAGAGAATCAATAAAGCAATTCTATCCAGTTAAATTTGGAAAAACTACTTTTAACCATGGAACAAATAAAACTTATTGAATGCCCTAGAGATGCAATGCAGGGTTTGGTTGATTTTATTCCAACACAAACTAAAATAGAATACATCAATAAATTACTTAAATGCGGTTTTCACACAATTGATTTTGGTAGTTTTGTTTCACCTAAGGCAATACCTCAACTAAAAGATTCAGCAAAGGTTATAGAATCTCTTGAGCCCTCACAAACAGAATTATTGGCAATTGTCGCAAATGAAAGAGGAGCAGTTGATGCCGCTGCATTCGATCGCATCGATTATCTGGGCTATCCATTTTCGGTGTCGGAACAATTTCAGAAAAGCAACACCAATGCAACAATTGACGAATCATTCTCCAGGGTTGAAACGGTTAAAGAAATTACAGATAAAAACAATAAAGGACTTGTACTTTACCTTTCAATGGGCTTCGGTAATCCGTATGGAGAAAGATGGAGTCCTGATATTGTTACGAGCTGGTGCGAAAAACTTCACTCCAAATTGGACATAAATATTTTAGCGGTTTCTGATACAATCGGTGCTGCGGACCAAAATATAGTTAATTCTCTGTTTGAAACTCTTATCCCAGGCTTACCAGCCGTGGAATTTGGAGCACACCTTCATACAGTACCACAAAATGCAGAAGAGCTATTAGAGGCCGCCTATAATGCTGGATGTCGTCGCTTTGATGGTGCAATTAGGGGGTATGGAGGTTGTCCAATGGCAAAAGACACACTCACGGGTAATATGCCCACGGAGAAAATGCTGGAATGGTTTGAGAAAAATTCAATTGATTCAGGGATTGATAGAAGTGCATTTGAAATTGCATTAAAAAATGCTGATGCAGTTTTTCCGTAACGATACATACTAATTGACTTATAATTATGATGAAAAATCTGATTCTTTTTTTACTCTTGATCCTGGTTGCATGCAATAATGCCGATATAAAAAAGGATACTGAGAAGAATAGCGACAACCCGGATCTGGGAGAGATCGAGCATATTGAGACACTCTTTGATCAAGCAGAATTTTCATCAAACATCCATAGGGATCTGTTAATGGAATTGGAAATATGCGATACCATTTATTCGGAAGTTGCTCCCTGTGCCACATGTACTCCCGATTATTTCAAAATATCTGATTATAAAAAAGGAACTAAAACTCAGGATGCATTTTTACTTCAGATTAAGGCGCTTACTGTTCTTAAAGGCCAAGAAGTACCGTTACCAATGCGTCATTTAATTGTATTTGAAAGAGTTAATGGTTCTTTAGTTAAAGTCAATGGTTTCAGAGGGAATTTAATAGCTACGCGAAAAAGCGGACTGGGGGCAAAAGATTTGATCATTCGATTTTACATACCCGAAGACGAAGCATTTCTGAATTGTTTATTCGAATGGAATGGAGAACAATACAAATTTGAGTCTGTAGAAGCGATCCATGGCGCTGGTGGTCGCGGCCCTGTAATAGAAGCGCTTAAAGACTCTATATCTAAAGAAGTGTATAGTAGCTTAATGTCAAATTCAATGCTCTTTTGATGAGAAAGCTAATTTACACCCTACCATTTATCGCATTTTCGTGTTCTACAGGAATTAGCCTGGAATCTGTCGATTACGGGAGCTTATTCGATGATTCCAATAGTAAAGTATGGCTGGTCAACAAACATATGGTGGATAATGCGAATATCACCCCCGTTAATTTCTACGATAAGGAAATAATGATCTTTCATAAAAGTGGTGTCGTTGATTGTATTGCACTCAAAGAAATAACCCGTAAAAAACCCCGAAAAGGCCAATACGTACTTGACAGTCAAAATCGTACTATGAAGATCGAATTCGAGGATGATCAAATTTGGGATCTTGACCTGAGCTACATAACAGAAGACAGTATATTGATGGAACCGACAAAAAACTCCAACATTAATATAGCAGTACAGCTAAAGCCCTTACCAGAATTTTAGGACTTAATTACAATAGTTCGGCCTATCCCAGATCCTGTTCGTACAACTAAAATATATCGTCCGGAAGCTAGCTCGGACATATCGATAATCTCGGTATTTGACTGCAACAAACGAACACCTGAAAAAGATACAATTTCTATTGTTTTAATATTTTGTATTCCAGATACTTGAATCACACCACTTGAAGGGTTAGGATATGCCTTGAATTGAACGATTTCGGTCTGCTCTAAACCGGAAGAATGTTCCATTTCTACACGTATATCATCAATATATAATTTAAAACCATTATCCGTTCTATTCACAAATGCCAAATAAATAGTTTGATCATTAATACCCAGATCACTTATATTGGCCTCTCTGGAATTCCATGTAGCAAGCTCACCACTTACATGAATTAATGTGTCTGTAAAGCTTGAAAGCTGATTATCTGTTGTGGAAACCAAAACATAATAATCATCGGGAAATGAAGCATCGTGAGATTTAGCTTCCCAAAAAGCGATGTTACCATAAGCACCGAGTGTAATTGCAGAAGTAATCATCCATCTGTCCGCTTGACCCGAAGGGGTAAAATAGGAGGTAGAACCCATAATTGTATCGTTAGAATCATCTGGATCCGCAACCACAACCCAAGCCTCCGTATATTCGCTTACTGCAGATGCTGGAATGAGACCATCATTATCCACAATTGAATAGGCGAGGGGTAGGCCCGACTGAAAATCTTCGTTGTAAATTTCTGTTTGCGCGTATCCTTGTGCTGCAAGAAGCACTATTGTAAAACCAATTATTCTCATTTTCATAGCTCAAAAATAATTAAAACCTATTAACTCGTTAAATTGATCAGTATTTCTTTGAATTCCTGATAGAATGAATCAAAACGAATCAATTTGTCTTTTAAAAAATCATTAATTTTCGGAATATCTTCTTCTTTGAAGAAATTCAGGGTGTTGTCTTCCCATTTAATTCGAGATATCAAACGACCATTCCAATTATGACTTTTCTCGTTCCATTCCGCTTCAACGCCCATAGTATCGAGCATTATTTTTTTTAATTCCGTCATTTGCTCCCAAATTACAGAACGGATTTCATCGTCTTTAGGTTGAATGTCAAAACAAAGTCTGGCACCTTTTGCATCAACTTCCATTCTGATATATATATCCTTCACATCACTGGGGTAATTTATCCAATTCATCTGCCTTCCGTTCACAGATCGAGAATTTTTCATTGATTTTCTGAATTGCTCCCAGAAAGCAATGTTTTTATGTTTGAGCTCTTCTTTTGATACCATGATCGCTTAAAAATAATGATATTACAAAATTAAATTATCTATTAGATAAAACAGTAAAATGAGTGAGCAATAAATTCGTAAATTGCGAAAATTAAATTTTCAAACCCATGAATCAATTTGCCTTATTATTTATTACCGTTATCGCTTTATGTTCCTGCACCGATGCCCAGGTAAAAATAAGCGATATAAAAACCGAAAGCAGAAACACAATAAGCAAAGTGGTAAGCCCGGATGAATTTAAAGAACTCATGAGCAAACCGGACGCGCAACTTGTTGATGTCAGAACAGCTAAAGAATATACTGCTGGAAAGATTGGAAATGCAATTAATATTGATTATTTCGGTGATGACTTCAAAAAACACATTGCCAAACTCGATAAAAACAAAATTATTCTGGTCTATTGTGCTGCGGGAGGAAGAAGCGCAAAGGCCTCAAAAATCTTCTCCGATATGGGGTTTATTGAAGTCTATGATTTAAAAGGCGGTTACGGAAACTGGAATTAATAACCGGATTCTACTTAATGTTACCTACAATTATTGAGTTGATTCACAGCATATTACAAGCACACCTACAATTACTATCTTTGTTGAATGGCAATAAATGTAAAACGGCTTAAAGGACCGAAAGGATATCCGTTCGTTGGGGTGATACCCAAACTGGACTTGCCCAACATGCACAATCAGCTGGAGAGCTGGACCGAAGAATTTGGAGACGTATATAAGCTAAATCTTGGCTACACCTCAGAAACGGTTGTTACCAGGCCAAGTATCATCCAGAAAATTCTGGCAAGTCGGCCAGATGAATTCATTAGAATGAAAAAGCTGGACAGCATTCTTAAAGAAGGAGGCGCACATGGTGTCTTTAATGCAGAAGGAGAAGAATGGCGATTGCACCGCAAGATTGTTGCAAAGGGTTTGGACGTCAAACACCAGCAACAATTTTATCCCTCAATGCTTTCCATTTTGGAAAAACTCTATAATAAATGGTCGAAGAATGCAGAAAATGGTGAAGTATTCGACATACAAAGGGACCTGTTGCGTTTTACAGTAGACATAACTTCAACGCTTGCATTTGGCTTTAAAATGAACACTTTAGAACAGGAGGGAAGTGCGATACAGGATCACATGGAAAAAGTGTTTCCAATGATTTTTAAAAGGCTCAATCAACCGATCCAATTGCACAGACTCTACAAGAATAAAGACGACAAAGAATTCGATATAGCTGTTTCGGAAATGAATAAGCTTGTGGACGAATTCATTTCTGCAGGGATCAAACGATTAAAAAACAATCCTGATCTGCGAAAGAATCCTTCAAATCTACTGGAATCAATTCTGCTTGCTGCTGAACAAGAAGAGGATTTCTCATTGAAAGAGGTGAGGGGTACACTTCTTACATTGCTTATGGCGGGAGAAGACACGACTGCACATACGTTAATTTGGATGCTCTATTTACTTACCATTCATACCGATGCCCAAGATGGTATTCGACAAGAAGCAGATCGAGTTCTGGGAGATGATACATGGCTAAAGGAATATGCATCCAACAACGAGCTTAAGTTCATTGAAGGTGCAGCGCATGAATCAATGCGGTTTAAACCTGTAGCCCCTATTATGATCTTTCAAGCCACAAGAGAAATGCATATTGAGGAATTCATCTTCAAAAAAGGACAAATAATTCTAACAAATTACAGGCCTGCTGCATTGAAAGACGAATTTTTCACGGATGCTCAAAGCTTCAATCCCTCACGATGGATGAAAGAGAGTAGGTGTCCTGTGCACAATATGGATGCTTTTGCTGCATTTGGTGGAGGACCACGGTATTGTCCGGGAAGAAACTTAGCGATACTGGAAATTAGAATGGTTATCGCGATGCTTTTTAAAAATTTCAATGTGGAAATGATTACAAAGCACAAGGACATACGCGAAATAATGGCCTTTACAATGATGGCTTCTGACTATAAGGTTCGATTAACTCCTAGAAGGAAGTGATTATTTGATCCTGGTTGGCAGATCTGGATAGGGAATAAAGGATTCAATCAATAGTGCTATTCCGTCACTACTCATAATGGACAACGTTATAATGATCGAAGTGAGCACAACAGCAACACCTATATTGTTTTCCTTAATCTCCTTCGTTTCGCTCACAGAAGTCATATTACTGTATATAACGGCCGATAATAACGCTACAATAAAGGCACAGATGCTAGCTATAAGAATGTACATGCCTCCATATGCAAGGAATTTCCATACGAGCTCCCATTTGGAAACCTCTGTGGCGCTAATGATCCTAAAGGAATCTAGAATTGGCTGTATGGAACCACTAACAATATAACCAACCGAAAAGAGCAGGCCGGCAATTATAATGTTGAATGATGTATTACTATGGTCCAACCCCAGCTTTCTACGGCCATACATCATGGCAATCTTATAGGTTAAAAACAAAATGACAGATCCACAGGTCAAAGCGCTCAATATCTCGACCATTCCCAGTAATGCTATATTTTCATTCATATCAGTATAGTGCTATTTCCCAATTATTAATATTACTGAAGTCTGGTGGCATTAATCCTGCTTTCCAGCCTTCAGCCGTTGTTTCCCAAAAGTAATATTTCTTGCCGTTATCGGTCAAATAATCCCCAGAAGTCACAACATCGAGCAGAAGCATCGAATGTGCATATTCTTCGCTGATCGCAATTTTGGGAGAAAAATTAAAATATTTAAAAATAGAATACAGTAAAACCGTTCTTGTGTCGCAATCACCCTTCAGGGTATGCAAAAACTCTATTGGTGTTAGAATACCGAATCGCTGCCCGTCCACACAGTCGAATCCATCGTTTTTATCCATGCATCTTTCATCCGCCAATATATAGGAATAGGGAATATCCTGAATAAATGTAACTACCATATCGGCAAACTGATTTCTATTCAATTCGTATTTTTCGCCTATATACTCGAGTGTATCTGCCAAATAGGAAAGCTTATGCTTATCTGCATCGAACAAGTCCAAATACAATTTACCCCAATAAGACTCATTTTCAAATCCTCTGGGAATAATAAGCCTTCTGCGGAAATTCTTTGACTCCTTATAGTCGTCCTTGAATGTTGCGTATTTAATACAATAAGGATTTGCACCATAATCCCGCCAGCACCTCTGCGTAATCTTATTTTTAAGAAAATCTTCCTGATGGTCTGTTCTCAGCAGTTCTTCAGAGTCAATTATACGATCGCCGTCTTTTGTTACTTGAATTTCACAAGAGAAGAGCAGGAGAAACAAGGGGAGAAGTATGAGGCAATATTTAGTGGCTGTATGAATCACATTATAAATAAAACGAATAATTACGATTATTCAATACAAAAGCTTCAATATTACTATTTAACATAATATTAATTATAAGACATATTGGATATACTTGTAATTAATATTGTCGCCTGAACATTTATTCTTCTTGCATCAAGCGTTCTCCAACAAATGCGTATTGATCCCATTTTCCCAAAGGATGAAATGGCGAAGCCTGAACATCTCGAAATAATCTTTCCAGATTGTATTCTTTGAGAAAACTTTGTCCACCAATAGCTTCCATTGCTTCTGCAACAGTATTTTTTGTAGCCTCAGATACATTAGTTTTATAGCTCAAAGTCTTCATGGTATTGGCTTCATTTGGTTTGAATTCGTAATTGTTAGCCAAACCAATCATTGCTTGCCATTGCGCTTGAGCGCTTAATAATTCGTTATTTAGCTTCCCTAAGATGTATTTCATGTGTTTGGCGTTGCGCTTGTATTGTTTGCCTTTACTAATGGCTATTTCAGCCGCTTTTTCCGCGATGCCTACGTATGCTGACATTATTAAAGGAAGCGCAACAGTAAGTACAACACTCCATACTGGGTGAAATTCATCCATAGGTCTCTCAAGTCCAATTGCAGATTCGGGCACAAATACATCTTTGAATACAATTGTCTGCGAACCTGTCGCACGCATCCCCATTACATTCCAATCATTCAGCACAGATACACCATCCGCATTCATTGGAACAGGAAAGTGTAAAACCTTCCAATCACCTTGTTCGTTCTGATAACGTGCAGTTGCAATAGCAACGTCTCCCCCTGCAGATTGGCTAGAAAAATGCTTCTTAGCGTTTACTAAATATCCCCCTTCAACTTTTTTCATATCACCATTAGAGTCTAACCAATCTCGTGCTCCGGTACTAATCAATACCAATTGGTTTTTTGCAACTTTTTTAAGCAGAGGCTCTCCTGCTTGTTGATGTTTGTACTTCCACAATGTTGTAGAGATAATATGTTGATGCATGGAAAATGCAAGCGCTGTTGAGCTGCAATAATATGCTATAATGCGAATAATATTACACATCTCTTCATGAGTCAACTCTCCCCCACCAAGTTGTTTAGGGATACTGGCCGAAAAAAACTTGTGTTCCTTAAGTTGTTTATAATTCTCAAATACAAACTCACCTTCATCGTCGTGCTTTGCAGCTCTGCTTTCAAAGTCCTTTCCTAATTTATGTGTCAGTTCAACCCAACTATTGTAATCTTTCATAGTATCTTTTTTTTGTATTACCACAAATTTAGAGTCACATATCTATTTAGACTTTGCTAAAAAGTTTAAATAATTGACTGATAAGTTCAAGTTTGTAAAAGATTGTGAGCTCAAGCAGATTCTCCTACGTATTTACTGGGTGAGACATCGAATTCTTCTTTAAATGCCCGACTAAAATGGGAGGCGTCTTCGAATCCACTTTCGAATGCGACCTGAGCAATATCTGAAGAATCAATAAGGAGCATACCCGCTGCATGATCCAGTCTTCTCTTTAGCAACCATTTACCCGGTGTCGCGTTGTAATGATTAAAAAAATCTCGCTTAAATTTTGACAAACTTCGATGGCTCAATTTAGCAAATTCATCTAAACTCATATTAAAGCAATAATTGTTTTCCATAATATGAGTCAGTGATAGATTCTTATTTAAAGTTAACTCTATTAAATATAAAATGAGATTTTTGTTTTCGCAGTTGTGAATGATGTTAATGAGCAGTTCTTTTAATTTTAATCTAATAATAGAATCTGGCGGATCCTGTTCACCCCGAAAATAAATTAACATAGATTCAAAGAAGCCACTTAGATACTCATCATTCTCAAGCAAAGATGCCGTAAAAACATTTTGTTGAATATCAGGTAATTCTTTTCGGCTATTAGCATATTCTGATAACGAGTCCTGGATCAAATCGTCAGGTATAAAGAACCCCAACATACAAAAGTCTTCATCAAAAGATTGAGTAAGTACCGCTGCACCCTTTTTCATAAACAAAGTGTTTCCGGCTCTAACTTCCCATTCCCCGTGCACAGTCTTCCATTTCTTCATACCACTTAATACATGGACAATATAATCATGCTGTGCAAATACGCCCAGGTGCTCATCTTCAAGTGGACAGGTATACTCCACACACACCAAATCATCAATTACAAACTTTTTAAATTGTAAGCTATCTCTTAAAACTTCATATATATTTCTCATCTCATCTTATTAATTCACTAAATATAAAAATTATCTCATTTAATGCACGATATAAATTGGGGCTTATGGTAAATAGCCCTTGAATATTAAAACTTATATGGTAGCTTTAAGCCCACATTCATAAAAAACATATACTATGAAAATAAATTACGCCATAATTATATTGTTTACTCTTTTATTATTCGGGTTTTCTTTTGGACAACAAGTCAATCAAAATACGCAGACATCTCTGCCTTCTGATGACCCATCTTTTTACACAGAAACATCCGGATCTTTTACCACTAGCTCTTCAACATGTGCACCATGTGAAACAAAGGTTCTATCCTTTACAAGCACGGTTTTACCTTGCGGCGGAGGAATTGACACTCTAGTTGCATCCGGAGAATGCGATTATCTTTGGTCAACCGATCCTGCAGTAACAAATGTTATTTCAACAACCGATTCACTAATCACGGGAAATTTAACAACAGATACTACCTTTTACTTAAGTTCACTTACTGGACAAATGGATAGTCTTGCCCCATTACCCGCTCAATCTGGTACATTTACCGGAAACGTTCGTGGATATTTCTTTATAGCACCAATGGATTTTTTGATTACTGGTTTACGGGTTCCCACGGAGGCGAATACTGGAGCTCAGAACATCGCTGTTCTTAAATTTGACAATCAAATACCACCTCCACTGTTTTCGAGTAACACAAATGCCTTCACAGAATTGGGATATTGGAATAATTACACAGGTTCGGATACTATTTCTGTTTGCTTCGCCGTAGATAGTGGTGATGTTATTGGAATTTATGGTAACCGTGGAGATGTGAATTCATACGGTACATCACCTTATCAATCAATGATTGGTGGAGTTCCGGTTATGTTTACGCGTTCAGGAATGCAACAACCATTAAGCTCTAACCCTATGGCAAATGTCTGGACAGAAAATGGAGGAAGTATTTCGCGTGTTCAAATGTTCTACGATGTGACGCCTGATACTCTTGCTACAATTCCTGTTGCAATTGATGTTCCTGAAATATACACTATTGTGACTGACGTTGCTATCTGCGCAGGCGATAGTGTTTGGGCTGGTGGTGCTTGGCAGACCGCAAATGGCACGTACATGGATGTACTTTTATCTGTTGACGGCTGCGACAGTACTCAAACGACAAATGTGACAGTAAATGCCTTACCAATTGTTACCTTCATCGGAGATTCGATGTGCTTACAAAGTGGAAGTGTACCTTTGGCTGGAGGTAGCCCGACAGGTGGAACCTACACAGGAACGAATGTTTCAGGAAATAACTTCGATGCAACTACTGCAGGTGCAGGCACGCATAATGTAGTATACACTTATACAGATGCATTGAGTTGTTCAAACACAGCCAATGCTGATGTAACGGTTTTGGATTGTGCCTCAATTGGGGAGAATACACTTGAAGGTGTGTCTTTTTATCCAAATCCTGCTTCCTCATACATTTCTATTGTACTACCAGAAAACATTGAAAGTGCTTTTGCTACTTTATTAGACTCTGGAGGCAAGTTGGTGAAGACCATGGATATTAACTCAAGTAAAACAATCATCAGCCTTGAAGGTTTGAGTCATGGAATGTATGTACTTGAGTTACAAGCTGAGCAAAAAATAGCGAGATACAAGCTAATCAAAAAATAAGCTTACTCTTAAGCTCAAAAAAGCCAGATCAATAGTTGATCTGGCTTTTTTATATCACTGTATATGGAGCAATTAAACCAGGACAGCAAAAAGACATTAAGGAAGCAATAAAGGATAAAACATGAGACACATTCTAATAATAATTTCATTATTTGTGACCCGATCAGCTTTCACTCAGTGAGTTCCTGCATGCGCGCCAGCAACAATTGACAACCTGGGTATTTTAAATGTGACCTTGTATGCAATTAATAACTCAACTCCTACTCAACAATGCTATTTTGATTACACAGGACTGGCGGCACCTCAATTAATTGCAGGGCAAAATTATACTATTTGACCGACACATTTTCAAACGTGCAATCCGTGGAAGAAAAAGGAAATATAAGTATTGTGAAATAAAAGGTGTAATTTATACCTGTTTGTTTTATAAAAAAAAGAAATGATTAAAGCGATAATAATAGGTTTCATGCTGATTTTTACCGGTTTTGTTTGTGTTGCACAAGTAACACCTTGCCCAAACCCAATGCTGATTAATACTGGCTCTGGGTATGGAGCATTAAATGTAACCTTGAATACTTTAAATCACACTACTCCAATAGAAGAAGGATTTACATTAGAATATGACTCCTTGGCAATAATAACAAACCTTGGTGTTTGTGAAACTTACACCCTTACAATTACAATTAGCACCGCTAGCCTTGTGTATTTCCCTGAAGTTTGGATTGACTGGAATGCAGATGGAGATTTTGATGATGCGGGAGAAGAATACTCACCTAATTTAATTAGTCCTACTACTGCGACGTTGGCAATTCAAATACCGCCAAACACTACTCTTGGCAATAAAATAATGCGAATAGCAGCAGCAAAAAAAGGCATTGGAGACCCGTGCCTAGCTCCTTTTTTGGATGGAGATGTTGAAGATTATAAAATTAATATTGTAGAAAATGACATGACGGTTGATTCTGTAACTGTTGAACAAGCCAATGATTGTTACCAACAAGGCGATTTATGTAAACCTGTACTCCGCATTGCTGTTTACACTACAGGTATTGGAAACCCGATAACAGTAACAGGCTTTAATTTAAACACAACAGGAAGTACAAGTCCGGGAACAGATATAACTAATGCAACTATTATTTATACTGCTGATTCAGGTAGTTTATTTCAATGCATTACACCAGCTTATGGAAATGCAGCAAACCCTAATGGCACTTTTAGCATCAATGGATCACAAGTGTTAAATTATAATACTTGTAGTGGTGTTCATTATTTTTGGGTAACCTATGATATTGCTGCTGGAGCCATAGGGGGTAATGCTATTGATGCAGAATGTATTGGTATTTCAGTTATTCAACAAGGAATACCATCAACGATAACACCCAACACTACATCTCCTCTGGGTAACGGAAATATTAACACTGGTACTGAAATTTGCAACAACGGGATTGATGATGATTGTGATGGGCTGATAGATTGTTATGATCCGGATTGTTATGGATTTGCAGATTGTATTTCTGAACCAGGAAGTTTTTATTATGGGCTTCCTAATGCAAGTTGCCCCATAGCTTCTCAAGTTGTGGATCCAAATGTGGGATTACAAGTCGATTGGTCTGTTGAAATTGTTTCTGCGGGACTTGGAATTGGTTATGAAATTGCTAACGCACCGCTTACGGGAGATTTGGATGATGATGGAATAGTTGAAATTGTTGTGCAAATTTCCAATACGACAAATAGAGAGATTGCCGTATTAAATGGTGTAACCGGTGCACTATTGCAAACCATAAACTTCACGAATTCATCATCAACAAATCATTTTACAGGCCTGTTGGCAGATGTAAATAATAGTGGTTGTTCAGAAATTATTTGGAGATCGAGTACAAATACAATGAAGTGTTATGATTACTGTGCAGGTTCATTTATGTGGACTTCTGTGGCCACATCAACTGCCATGGGAGAACAATTAAACATTGTCGATTTTAATGGAGATGGTGTTCCTGAAATTTTTGATTATATGCATATTTGGAATGCTCAAACGGGAGCATTGTTAGGCACTAATTTGTTAAATGCATCAACAATTGCAGTAACCGATTTTCAAGAAATTATTGCTGCAGATGTTTTGCCAGATACCTATTGTAACAACTGTAGTGGTTTAGAATTAATATATGGACATCATATTTTTAGCGTAGATATTACAGCAGGAGTAGCAACTTTCAACAAAGAAATAAGTTCGGAGTTAGAAGCTCTTGGATTAGGTAGTAGTGCTAAATCTGCTGTTTCTGATTTAAATGGAGATAATTTACTGGATATCGCCACCACCAGCGATGATTTATTTTTTACTTGGGACCCTCGAACAGGGGTATTAATCGACTCGGTCTCTGTGCAAGGACTAATTCCTGCCACTGTTGGAACAGTCAATCGAAAATCAGCACCACCAGTAATTAATGATATCGACAATGATGGAAATATGGAATACCTATTTGGAACAAAATCATTGGGCTTAGGTCTTGGAATAATACATCTGTTCGCCTTAGATGAAAACCTAAATTATCTTTGGCATATAGAACACATTCAAGTCGAAAGCTCTGTACTTCCTGTAGTTTTTGATTTAGAAGGAGATGGAACTAAGGAAATAATGACAAGGGGTGCATATACTTCATTTGGATCAAATGGCTTGCCATATTTGTATGTAATAGATGCGGTTACTGGTGTTAGAAAAGATTCAATTTATGTAGAACACGGAACACGCTTCGGTGCTGATGGAGGACCCATTATTGCTGATGTTGATAATGATGGTATGGTTGAAATTATTGCAACGGGAAAACTGTCTCCGAGTGGAACTATTGAGTTAGTCGTTGTCTCTAGTAATACCAACAGATGGGTTTGTGGTCGGAGGGTTTGGAATCAAGTCAATTATCATCCCACTCTAATCAATGATGATCTAACCGTACCGGCACAACCACAAAATATTGCATACCTGCCAATAGAGTATAATGGCAATTCTATACAAGCGAGTTTTAAAGATGTTAACGGAACTTATGCTTGCCCCTTGCCCGATGTAGTTGTAACGATAGACAGTAGCTCTTATTCGGCAAATTGCGATTCAATTACAATACATACAACTATATGTAATATAGGTGATGCATCCATTACGGGAGGACTGTGCAATATCCCCCAATATGTAAGCATCTACAATGGAGACCCAGCAAGTGGAGGAATATTATTTCAAACGGATACGCTATCATGTGCGTTAGATTTATCAGGCTCTTGTGTTTCTTATAGTCAAACCATATTTACAGGTGGACTATCTTTTACTTTATTTATTGTGGTAAATGATAGTGGAGTCAATCCGTTAAGTGCTCCAAACATATTATTTGCAGAATGCGACACAACCAATAATATGGATATGCTATTCGTAATAAGTCCTTGTGGAAATATAATTCCACCATTAGATACTGCTATTTGCGAAGGCGATTCAGTACTTTTAATAGCATCTGGATCAGCTAATGGTTACAATTGGGTAGACAGTTTGACCTTTACTCCGATATTGGCAACAGACAATTTTTA
>Ga0315334_10000257_pt1 | contig 33094 bp, 23 predicted proteins | sample M150034915metaG_FD_205555 | JGI IMG/M metagenome (GOLD analysis project Ga0315334, IMG submission 205555) | Ammonia-oxidizing marine archaeal communities from Monterey Bay, California, United States - M1 500m 34915 | ecosystem: Environmental > Aquatic > Marine > Intertidal zone | place: USA... | reverse complement strand
ACAGCGAGAAAGGGACGGCCAGACGAAATTCGGCACCCTGAGATGCTTTCCGACGATTCTCACGGAAACTCGCGGACACGGATCTGTTTGAAGTAAAACACGCTACCCGGGTCGTGTGCCTGAATTGCAAGCGCATCACTGTTTAAATCGATCACGCGTTTAGCCCAGTGTTGACGAACGTACCGCTCGTCCGCCAGACAACGACGAATCGTGCTTCAACGGCGTCAGCGTCTAAACCAACTCTTGAATGGGTTCATTGCCGGGATCCACCGGATAACGCGGGGTGCCCGATCCGTCGAAGATACGGTCGCGATGAGCGTTGAGTCCCATGTTGTGATAAAGGGTGGCGAAGACTTCCTGGAACTTGACGGGACGTTTGGCAGGTTCTTCACCATACTTGTTGGTTTCGCCGATGACCTGCCCCGTTCTCATGCCGCCACCAGCCAGCATCGCGGCATTCGCTCGCGGCCAGTGATCGCGACTGTTATTCTGATTGATCTTCGGTGTCCGGCCAAACTCTCCCCACATCACAACGGACACGTCTTGATCCAAACCACGCTCGTGCAAATCAGTGACCAGCGCTGAGAGCGCTTGATCCAATAGCGGAAACTCCTCACGCGATCGAGGGAAGTTCATACCATCACCGCCGTGCCAGTCCCAACGACTGTAATTCAATGCAACATAGCGAGCCCCGGCTTCCACCAACCGCCGAGCAATGCAGAAGTTTTCGACCATCTTCGGCGCACCGTCCCGCTGGAATTTCTCATCACTCTTTCCATATCTCGCCAAGATCCTTGGGTCTTCCTTGGACAGATCCAAGGCATCGCCAAGTTTGGAATCGGTCAGAATTCCCATCGCCTGCTGCATGTAGGCATCAACCCCATCCATCTGACCAGATGCATCCACATCCCGGCGAAATCGATCGAGTGATAATCGCAACTTTTCTCGATCACGCAAACGCTCGAGTGTGATTCCGTGCAGCACCATGTTGTCCGACTTGTCCCGTGCCTTGCGACCGACCAAATTGAACGGGTCATGTCTCGGGCCGAGAAAACCAGCTGTACCGGGTTCACCCCATGTGCGGTTGCCGGTGGCGTACATGGTTGCCAAATTCGGCGGCACTGCCTCATTCGCAGCTCCAGCCAGACGCGACACCCAAGCCCCCGCAGACGGCCAACCACCAGCGGGTCCGCGATCGTTTTTCTTGCGACCGGTCATGCATTGGTAGCCATCGTGTGCGCCATCGGAATCCGACAGCGAGCGAACGATTGCGAACTTGTCCATCATTTGTGCGATGCGAGGGAACAGTTCACAGATCTGGATGCCCGGAACATTCGTACTGATGGGGTTGAACTCGCCACGGATTTCAACCGGCGCGTTGGGCTTGAGATCCCACATGTCCAAATGTGATGGACCACCGGGAAGGTAGATGTTGATGATCGCCTTGTGAGAACTGCCAGTACCCGCATGAGCTTCCATCTCGAGGATTTGGTTCAGTGAGAGCCCCCCCATGGCAGCACCACCGACCTGTAAAAACCCGCGACGAGAAATCCCGTCACAAAAACCGGATTTCTTGATTGGTCGTCCAAGAATGGTCAACATCTTTGAGTTTCCTTATTCAATCAGATTGAATCACAGCCGTATTATATCACGGTTTATTGATGGTTTCGTGTGAATCGCATCTCAGGATATTAGTTCATCAATCGGCTCGCCGTCGGTGATGACTTTCTGCAAATTACCGGGAAGTCCGCCGTTGGTGCGTAATTCGCCCACATCAAACAGAACGTGCATGATTGTGGACAACATGTGCTCTGGTCGATACGGGCGGGTGGAAGCGCGGGTCGCCTGGCTGTCCGAGCGACCGATGACCTGCCCCATGGGCAAGCCACCGCCCGAAAACACCAGCGGGGTCAGTTCGCCATAGTGATCACGACCGCCGTTACTGTTGATCCGCGGCGAGCGGCCCATTTCACCGGTGACTACCAGCAGAATTTCGTTTTCCAGTCCGCGGTCCCGCACGTCGTCGATGAACGCCGAAATGGCATGATCGACTTGTGACCCCAGCCAGGCGAAGCCTCCCAACCCTTTGGGACTGTTACTGTTGCTGTGATGGTCCCAGCCACAATCGCTGACCGTGACAAATCCGCAGCCGGCCTCACACAACCGCCGAGCGAGCAACATCTGTTTGCCCAGCAAGTTTGACGCCCGCTTCATGTCGTGCCAGCGGTTAACCTCCTGCTGGTCGAATACATGGCTGGTGTCGTACATCGCAACCGTGCGCGGATCTTCTTTTGAAAGATCAAACGCATCCGCCACACCCCCAGTGATGATGTCGAATGCCTGCTGTTGGTAGCGATCGGATTCTTTGAGTCCACCGGAGTCCGCCAGCCGTTTGAACCTGTCGAGGCTCGCCAGTAGATTTCGGCGATCATCAAATCGCTCACGTGGCAACGTCAGTTCCATATTGCTGGTCAACTGACCTCCGCCTTGCGGCTTGAATGCTCCGAAATTGACACCGAGTTCGCCCGGTTGTGTGAGCGTTGGCAATGCACCCGTTTCGAAGTTGTTTCCCAGTTTCAGTTCTGGGTTGATCGCTTCGGGTAAGAGCAGCACATTGCTCGGAACCCCATTAACAGGATGGTTCGTGCCGGCAACACGCGAGTAGATCGCACCCATTGTCGCCTCGGTAGCATTGTTCCCGCTTGCCACTTGCTGATACGAGTGACCCGCGTTGCCAGAACCGTACGACCGTATCACGGACATCCGATCCGCCCGGGCTGCCATCTGCGGAAAATGTGACCCGAACGTGACACCAGGAAGTTTCGTTTTGACCTCGCCGAAGATTGCGCGGATTTCCGACGGCGCGGTCATCTTGGGATCGAATGACTCGATATGCGAGGGGCCACCACTCAAGAACAGCAACACGATCGACTTGCCACGGACCACCTGACCCAAGGGTGAAGAAGCTTCACAGCGTGCGCGTAGCAGATCGGGCAGAGTCAAACCGCCTGCGCCAAGTCCACCGATCCGAAGGAATTCGCGGCGAGAGTAACCGGCACAGCAGTGAGCCGGGCGATTGTCTGTAATCGATATCACGTTACCAGCTCCTTTACGCCATGGTCAACTTCGGTTGATCTGATATGTCCACGAAAACGAAAGTCCATTACCTCGCTTGTTGATCCGGTTTCCACTGTGGTTACCGAAGTACGAAAGGTATCATTGCCAGACTGTTCTCATCCCAGCCACCATGATTTAGCGAGTCACGGTTGTGTTTCCAGTTTAACAATCATCCCGATTTCAGTAGAAGAGGAATTGCGGTTCCACTGCTGGCGGGACGGGTAAAGCCGTCGGGGCTTAATCGTGAGGCGGGATTGATATTCATGGCTGCAAAGAGCGTGGCAGTAAAATCCTCGAGCGTCACCGGATTGGTTTTGACGTATCCAGCATGCTTATCGGACTGGCCATACACCACCCCGCCCTGGACTCCGGCTCCCGCCATCATGGCACTGTAACACCCCGGCCAATGGTCGCGACCGATCCGCTTGGCTCCTTTGCGGATAATGGGTGTCCTACCGAATTCGCCCACCAGCACCACCAGCGTGGAATCAAGTAAGCCTCGGTCTTGTAGATCTTCTAACAAGGTTGCAACTGCCTGATCCGTGCGCGGCAATGCAAACGGCAAACCGTTCCAGCCGTCTTCGAAGATACCGACGTCGGCGTTACCGTGCATATCCCACGTTTCAACACTGACAAACTTTTCGCCGACACCCAGTCCTGTCCAAGCGACGACGTTGACCAGCCTGACGCCTGACTCTACCAGTCGGCGTGCGAGCAACAGATTTTGTCCCAGAGGATTGCGGCCATAACGATCCCTGAGTTTTGAGTCTTCTTTGTCAACGTCAAAAGCCTGTTTCGCCTCGCCGCCCTGCAACAACTCGAACGCTCGTTGTTGATGCAGTTCGAATCCCTCAAATTCGACTGTGCTTTTCAGCGGCGAACGTCGCTGAAAGTCTTTCAGTAAACTGCGCCGTTGTTGCAATTGTTGTGCGGTGACACCTTGAGCATCGAGCGCGTGAACGCGAAAGTCGGACGCAGCCGGATTATCGTCGTGCCGTTCACCGATCAGCATCGGGGCGTGTGCCAGGCCAAGACGTCCGCCCGTCAGATACGCATGCTCCGGTGGTGCGGCACCGCCGCCGAACTTTTGCAGCCAGACATGCGGGGGGACGTTTGCATTGGATGGACGCAATTTGGTAACCATGGCTCCGAATGACGGATCATCGGCAGCCGGATTCTCGCGACCTGCCAAGTACATCGAATTGGCCTGGATGTGATTTGACTGTGTATGAGTCATCGAACGAACCACTGCATAGAGCGGCGACAACCGGGCAAGTTGCGGCATCAACTCGCAAATCTGAAACCCCGGAGTCGCCGTCGAAATCGGCTTGTAGGGTCCTCGAATCTCCTGCGGTGCATCGGGCTTCATGTCCCAGGAATCGAGTTGGCTCAATCCACCGTATTGATGAATGAAGATGCATGATTTGGCGTCAGACTTGGCTCTGCTGGTGTTCTGTGTTGATTCCTCAGCTTGCAACAAGACCGGCAACGTCAGGTTCATCGCGCCAATACCACCAGCCTGCAGCATTCGCCGACGCGAAAGAAACTTTCGGTGATCGGACTGGTCTTGATGCATTTTGTGAGACCTTATTTTGTCGCTTGCTGATTTGGTTCAGCCAATGGCTTGGGAGGCTCAAAATTGAGGATCGTCTGGCCGTTCTCATTCCAGACCCGAACAATGCTGGCTTGTCCACCTGCTGCAATGATTTTCCCATCCGCACTGGAACGGACACTGTACATGAAATCAACAGGGCCGCCGTAGTTGCGAACATTGCCACCACCGACATTCTTGGCGCTGATCTGTTTGTCGCCCGAACTGCACATCATATTGTCGCTCGCTCCCATGAACTCGACGGATGTGACTTCCTTCTTGAATCCCGCGATTGTCTTGGTGAGTTCTCCGGTCTGGAAGTCCCAAACCTTGATGACCGTGTCAGCCCCGCAGGTAGCAAGCATGCGACCATCGGCTCGCCAACTTACGCCCAACACATGATGCGTGTGGCCCTCAAACGATTGGGCGTGCTTTCCCGTGGCAATGTCAAAGATCTTCATGTACCGGTCCGACCCGCAACTAGCGACATGTCTGGCGTCGGGCGAAAACTCCAGTCCCAGAACCACATCGCTATGCGCGTCCTCGAAATGACGGATCAACGCCCCGTCTTCGACGTTCCAGATCTTCAATTCGCCGCTACGAGAGGGCTCACCTCCACCGGTCGCCAGAATCTTGCTGTCGGGACTGAAGTGCAGAGACGTGACGCGATCAACCAGTTGATCGGGTTTGTCGTGTGCGCCGATGGTGCGTGTCAATTGCCATACCGGTCTCGCATTCCGGAGGACCAGAGACTTGTCGCTGCCCAAAGTAATGAGGTCATCTTGACCCACTGCGAATGCGAGGTCGAGAACGGGAACCTGATTATTGATCGTAGCGATCGATAAACCGGTCTCGCCGCTCCATGTTCGGACCTGTTGATCGTCGCCGGCAGTCGCGAGCAGCGAACCGTCCAGTGAAAAAGCGACGGCACGAACTGGTTTGCGCTGAGTTGCAGCGGCGTCTGCCAGTTCTTTTTGGGATGCTTGCTGATTTGCTTGCCGTTGTTTCTGTGAGTCCTCCTCTTGCTTGTGACCAGCTTCGAAGTTGGGGATGGCTGCGATCGCTATTTTCACCAATTCACCGGACCGAACCACCGAACGCTTGGCTGACTCCAACGCCCGCTCGGCAGCATTGCGTTGGTCAATTGGCTTCTGGGCGGCGTTGGTTTTGTTCTTCAAATTTTCCTGAGCCTTTTTGAGCGTCTCCTGCGCCAAACGAAGTGCTTCGTCCGCTTTCTTTTTTGCTTCCTGGGCTACTTTGTGATTTTTGTCGGCTTCCTCGACTCCTGTCTTGGCCTTTACTTTGGCGTCTTCGTCTGTAGCTTTTTCCGCATCGGTCTTCGCCTTTGCCAATGTTTCTTCAGCGGTTTTCAATCCTTCGTCCGCCTTCTTATCTTCCGCTTCTGCCGGGGCAATTTTTGGCTCTGCCTCTTTCAATGCCTTGTCCGCCGCTAGCTTTTCTTGTTCCGGCTTTTTGGCAGCTTCAGTTTTCTTTTTAAGATCTTCTTCACTCTTCTTGACGTTTTCTACAGCCTTCTTCGCATTCTCCTCTTCGGACTTCTGCAGATTTCTGGCGTCTTCAAGATCCTTCTTCGCGTTTTGCACTCGCCGCTGCCCGACCGCGACGACCAGATTCTTCTGATTGACCTTCTGCTTGGCAGCAGTGGTGTAATCGAGTTCAACGATTTGTTTACCGTTGTCCGCATCCCACAGTTTGGATGTGCCGTTTTCACTGACGCTGGCGATTCGCTTTCCATCGGGTCGAACTGCGATCGCATTGACAGGACCGCCATGAGAAAACTGGCGAATCATATTGCCACCATTAACGTCCCAGCGACGAAAAGTTCCATCCTGACTTGTCGAAACAATATGAGTGTCGCCATTGAGCATGACTGTCAAATCGGTGATTCTCGCAGTATGGCCAGCCATTTCTTTTAACGGCTTGGGAGCTTCCGCTTCTTGATCTTCGGCCTCTTGAGTCTCGACCAACCAGGTGCGGATAACGTTATCGTCTTCGGCTGTGACGACTTGTTTATCCTCCGCAGCAAAGGCGACAGCAGTCACCGGCAAGGAAGTCGCAACCTTGGCGCGTTCCTGTCCTGCAGTTGTATCCCAGATTCGGTACGTCTTGTCGGCACCGCCAGAAACCAGATAACTTGCGTCGGCTGAAAACTTGACACCGTTGACCGCACCTTCATGCCCGGTCAAAGAGTGCATTACTTTTCTGGTGGCCACATCGATCAACTTGATCTTTCCGTTATCCTCGGCAACCGCAAGCGTGGCTCCATCATTGCTTTGGGCCATCGCCGATACCGCGCCGTCTGCTTTCGGGAGTTCCGCTTCGCGAACATCGTCCTGTCGCTTCCAAAGCTTGACAGTCCGGTAACCACCCGAAGCAAGCCATTGGCCATCGGGACTGAATGCCAACGATTGAACGAGGTCAAAGTGAGCCACGCCTGGTTTATCGTAAGTGCCGGATTTGACCATCTCGGGATCTGTCAGGCGGCCGATCAACATCTTGCCGGGCACGTGGTACAAGAAAATCTGATTGGCTCGACTCGCGGCCAGATAGTCACCCTGTGGTGCCATCGCGACGGCATAAATTGGATTCACGCGGGCTGGCAGCGGTTGCCAATCGGGCGCAGCTGCAATACCCAGCACTTCGCCCTTCGCACCCTCATCGATCCAAAGTTTAAGGAGCCCCAATTCCTGCGGTGTAAGCTGACGAGCATCAACCTCATTTTCTTCAGGCGGCATGAACGAATCCTGAAGGTGGGCTGCAGTCGTGAAAATCAGGCTGTCAGAACTTTTGCCAGCAACCACCGCCGGGCCTTCGCTGCCACCTTTCAGGATCATTTGCGGAGTTTCGAGAATCAGATCATTTTCGGAGTTCGTTGAACTGTGACAGGCTAGGCAATTTCGGCGCAGGAACGGGAGGATCTCTTTTTCAAAATCCACGGGCCCTTCATGTTTGACTACGGCAACTTCCAAAGCTTCATCTGCGCTGGTCCGGACAACCGGAAAGCAGATGATGGCGAGAATCAACCAGTAGCCGATGCGGTTTGTTTGCATATTCTTGAAGTCGAGAAGACTGTTTGTGAGCAGGATTATTTTCTAGTTACTGTTTTTCAGTTAGCTGCGGCTTGTTCAACTTTTTCGACTGTCAGCGTCAGTTCATCAACTGTATCGATATTCACGTTATTGAATTTCAGCTTGGTACGAAGCTTAAGAAGGTGAGTCCCTGATGTCGCGTTGGCATCCAACATCACTTCCAATTTCACCTCGTTCTTGCCTTTTTCAAAATGAAACGGCTTGATGGTGATACCGGTAACGCCACCGGGCATCTCAACGGTAACATCCACTCGATCATCAAAATCGTATAATTTTTCAAGCTTTGCAGTGACTACTGTCTTGTCACCCTGTTTCAGCTTGGGCAAGTCATCCAGCTTGAGTGTGACCGGCGAAGCGACTACTTCGAGGCGAACAGGAGTGGAAACGAAGGGGATGTTGACAGCCCGCGGCTTGTTCTTGTTTTTGGTGTCAGTCAGCGCTTTGTCCGACTCTTGCTTACGCTGCTGGGCACGTTTGGACAGGGCATTCAGTCGTTTGATTTCCTCTTGCTCTTTTTTCACTTCATCGGCGAGAGCTGGATTGTCTTTTTCTTTTGCTGCTGCCTCTTGAGCTTTGCGGAGATTGTCCTGAGCCTGTTTTTCCGTCTCTGCAAACTGCTTCACAACACCATCGAGTCGTTTACTTTCTTCCTCTGCTTTCTGAATCGCTTGCGAGTCGCCCTGATAATTGTATTTTGCGGTCCCGGTCAATAAGACGGTGTGGGTACCCGCCAGGAATTTCTGGTCGGTCACCTCAAGTGGATAGTTACCGTCGGTGCCCTTAACCGTGGTCTCTTTCAAGTTGACTCCGTCAACTCCGACCATCTTCATTTTCAGATCTCCCTCGATGAATTCACTGCGGACGACCTTGACCGGAATTTCGAGTTTGCCGCCGCGCGCGGTGATCCATGTTTTTCCATCTCCTAATTGAACTGCAAGCGGAGCTTTAGGCCGGTCCAGAACAGCGAGCGTCACGTCGCTGACAAGGTGAATCACCGGTTTCTGCTGCTGGGCATTTTGCGTGCCCCAAATGAAAGCGCTGCCACGTGCCAGTCGATTTATTTCACGGTCACCAATCTTTGCTTTGCCAATGACGTGGATTGGTCCCGACCAGGGTGTCGTGTTCTCAAGGGCACTGATGACCAGCGACACCTGATCGGCCTTGCCGCTGGCCAATGCGCCGTGACAGATAACGCCATCAGGAAGGCCATCAACTGAAATTTCCACGTCCCCGTCGAAACCATATTGCCGAATAACTCGGACAGCCAGCGTGGTATTCCCTCCACGCCGCAAGATCGTTGCCGATGGCGCTACCTTATTCTTGTCGCCGGAAATCGGAACTGAATATGCCAGCAATCTGAAGTCGGGAAGTGGTTGGCGGATTAGCAGGCGGTAAACCAATCGAGGATCGTTGTTAGCATTACCGAACAAATCCTTGATGGTGACCCGATAAGTTGCATCGGCGTCGATCTTCAGTTGGTAACTGGGGTCACTACGACTGGAGTTGAAATAAACATGCACCGTGTTGGCATTGGTAACTTTCCCACTGTCGTCCACTTCGGCAACCAGCCTGACCTGCTGCTCGCCCTTTTCGTTCGTTGTGACTTTTTCGATCAACATGTGCGTATCGGTAGGAACGCCCTGTTGGTTCGATAGCAACTCAATCCAATAGACGTCCCCCTTTTTTCCATCAAACGTAATCATGTCACGGTCGCCGCGTGGATAAAACTGTCCGACGAACTCGCAAGGAATGTCAACCTTTTGGGCTTCAGTTGCTTGACTGTTCGGTTCCTTTTCCACCGCAATGGGCGCTGTGGCATATCCGATCGCAACGGGGTTGGCCTGTCCCTGTGGCGTTTCGAGCCGAAACAATTTTCTGGCAAGTGGCGAAGTCGCCGGCGTTTCCATCAAGCCCGCATCGAATTCCGGTTGGCTTGATGGTTCACCCATTGCAACATCAACCGTAACTTCCTGCACGGCATTGTCTGCGACGGACATGCCGTCAACAGGCTTAGATCCCGGCAGATTATGGCCATAGATCGTAAACTTCCCGTTGGCACCAGGTGTTCCGACGGGCGGAAACACAAACGAAACGTATGCCCCCTCGTTCACGGAAAGTCGATAGAAGTATTCGTTTCCACCGTTGTATTCAAAATCATAAACGCAAACATAATACTCGCCGTCCGCCGGGGCGATGAATTCGATGACAGGATCGAGTTGGGCAACGTCGCGCACTTTCTTTAACCGGGTTCCGTCAGAGTCGTAAATCACGAGCGTCGCATCAATGCGGGATTTAATCCGTTGGCCGTAACAGTCAATCAAAAGACGTTGTGATTTCTTGGCGGCAAATTTGTAAAAGTCAAAGGCACCGGCGTCGACGGTTCCCGTCACGGCAACTCCCAGCGGTAGTTCCATCGCTGTTTCGAAAGTGCGATGGTTACCGGATTCGGCGATCGTATCCATGGTTTCAACTGCAAAAGCACGTGGATTGGTTACACCTAAAGGTCCAGTGGCCCTCACTTCATAAACACCAGGAACCACATTGCTTGCGATTTTCACCACGAACTGCTTTGGTATTGGCAAGGGTTTGGTGTCAATCTCGTCTGGCTGGGAAAGTTTTTGAGTTGCCGTGATGCCGGGATGACTGAAAACCAAATTCCGAGCTTCGTCGAGTTCCCCACCACTGATCGTTACCTGGATTTCTGAATCTGTCTTGCCCACTACTGGCGAGATCAGATCGAGTCGCGATGCGGGCAATTGAGCAACGAGCGTTTCACACGAAAAAACGATTCCAATGACGACGACAATTCTCGCGAAATGCGTCATGGCCTTCTCCGGGATTGGTTGGGTCAGCTGGCAGCGCGATGATCGAATTGCGATTTATAACCGAGATCTCGATCCTAGTCGCGCGTTGCTTTTCTGATATGGATGAGGTGGGATCTTAGTGGTTGAACAAGAACTCTTTCGTATTGACCAGCGCCCAGATGACATCTTCATAGGCGGCTTTCACATTTGGCAGGTTCTTATCAATGTGAGCGGACGCAATTGCAATTTCTTCTGGCTCCGGTTCCCGTGACAGCGCGGTTCGGTACAAGTCGCGGATTTTGGCAGCATGATCGCGTTTGTCATCAGCCAGTTGAGCCGATCGGCCACTTCCCAGCTTGGCTTGAATTTCTTTGGAATTCAGCAGCAGCAGATGTTGCGCAAGGTTTGCATCGCCAGTCCGTTCGCATTCGCATGCACTGGCCGATTCTGGCCTGCCAAAGACGGTCAGAAAGTACGAATCAAAAGCGTTATCCGGCAACTGAACTGCACGTGTGCCCGATGGCAAACCGGCAAATTGGGTGGGAGTTGCTGTTAAGACGTCAATCGAGTCCAGCAAGACCTCGGCCTTGAGGCGTTGTGGATAGTAACGAGAGAAGTTTTGCCTGTCATTCTCGTTGTAGTCATTCGGCGTCGCGCTCAACTGGTAGGTCTTTGAATTTACAATCGTACGGACCAGATGTTTCAGATCAAAATTCGATTCGATGAAATCTGCGGCCAACGCATCCAGCAACTCAGGATTTGAGGCTGGATTGGTGACCCTCATGTCATCTTCCGGGTCAACCAGACCGCGACTGAAAAAGTGTTTCCAATAACGATTGACCAACGCTCTTGCAAAGAACGGATTGTCATGCCGTGACATCCAGTCGGCAAGTTGTTGACGTGGGTCTTCGTCGACTGGAATCTCAATCGCGGTGGCCCCGAGGCCGGTCGGCATGATTTTTTTGCCAGTTTTGGGATTGTTGGCAGACGCGACGCCACGTTGGTGGAAGATCCGCGAGCGATTGCGATCGGTTGGTGAAGGCTTCCGCCCCACCCTCGAGAAGAAAGCAGCGAAGCCGTAATAGTCGTCTTGGCTCCATTTCTCAAACGGGTGGTGATGGCATTTCGCGCATTGGATACGAAGCCCCAGGAACAACTGAGCAGTATCCTCGAGTTGGGCTGATTGATCTTTGACTTCGTTGTACCAGTTCACTGGCGGATTGAACTGCGAGTCTCCCGAGGCAGTGATCACTTCACGGACAAACTGATCGTAGGGTTTGTTGTCGTGCATGCTACGTTGAATCCAATCATGGAATCCATATGTATGCATTTTTCTCGTATTGGTTGCCCGTTTGTTGCGGAGGACGGCACCCCATTTGTTTGCGAAATAGTCGGCATAGTCAGAACTTGCCAATAAACGGTCAATCGCTCGTTTGCGTTTCGAAGCGTCCTGGTCTACGAGGAATTGCTCCGTTTCCTGTTGGCTCGGCAAACGACCCGCGATATCAATCGTCAGCCGACGCAGGAATGTTCCGTCAGTGGACGCTTCTGACGGGGGCAGACCGAGTTCAATCAGCTTCTTAAAGACAAGGTCGTCGATATATCCGTTCGATGGAGGAAGCTTGTCGACCTTGATACCCAGGGGAACAGTGCCACGAAAGACGTCGACATGTGATTGGTAACGCATCATCACAGCGACCGTTCCGGTCATCTTTCCTGTCGACACCACGCCGGTTTGTGACACGGTGCCCATGTCTTCCTCATTCGAATCGAATTGGGTAACGCGAGTGACATCTCGTGTTGACCCGTCACTGTAATGAGCAATCACCAACAACTGTTGTTTGCCATCACGCGGCATGAGGCGTTCCTTTGGAAACGCTTCGATGTGGGTGACCACCGGATCCTCTTCATTACCGTACGGCATCCCCTGCTCGATCCAACGACGAATCATGCGATAGGGAGGCGAATCCATATCGAACCTTGCACCGCCGCCGTGAGGTAATCCGCCACTTGCTTTCAGTAGCAACAAGCTTCGATCAGGTGATCCGGGAAACAAACGTCGTCCGCGCAGTTCGTTCACCAAGTGCTCAAAATCCTCAGTCGGCTCGAATCCCAAGAGCGCCAACGCGAAACCGTTTTGCCCGCCGGACTTTCCGTGGCAACCACCCGAATTGCAACCGTATTTGGTAAAAACGGGCACGACTTCACTTGGGAAGTTCACTGGGATGTCGGTGATCAGGTCAGTCACCCGTACAACGACCGACGCCTTGATACCGCCAGCGGTTTCGGCTTCGATTGTCGCCTGACCTTCGGTGACAGGTGTCACCCAACCGGTAGAATCGACATTCAAAATACCAGCCGGATGCACGTGATACGTTGCGATCGGGTTGAGATTGCGGATCTGCCCGGAACTGAATTTCCCACTGATCAGCAACTGTTGACTTGCGTCGCGGCCAGCTAAGGTCAAAACGCCATCGACGGTACGTCCGGTTTCAATCGAGACGAATTCCAATGTGCCCGGTTCCCCCAGTCCAAGAGGCTCAACCGATGCAGCTTGAGTTTGGACGACGAATGCAGCGGCCAGCAGCAGAATGGCCAAGGCGAGAGACGCGGTGTGGACTCGCATCTTGAGATTCCTCATCTTGAGTTGAAGGGATGGATCGTAGATATATCCATTCCTCACGTAAATTCCAGTTATCGATAGCATATCCAAACACCGCCGACGAATCGCGCATCAATCAACCGATCCGTCTCAATTTCAGCGTTGAATCACCCGGAAGGCGTTTTTTTAGAGTTATCGGCGGGGGTAGTCGGTGGGAGACGCCCATTCTACAGGGCGAAAGCCCCGTGACCAATCTTATATCCCAAGCTAGGTAAGTTCAGAAATTGGCTCACCAAAGGGCAGCGTGATGACTGGCCAGCCGGAATGGTCGAGGTAGTGCTTTCGTGTATCGATACCCAAGTGTTGGTGAATCGTTGCCAAAACATCCTAAGGAGTCTTGGGATTGTCTTTTGGAAAAGCCCCTTTGGCATCGGAGCAACCAACGACGCGACCGCCCTGAACAGGACCACCTGCAAGGGCGGCACTGAATACATTGGGATAATGGTCACGCCCCGAATCTTTGTTGACGCGTGGCGTACGGCCAAACTCTCCCCACGCCACTACCAGCGTTGTATCGAGTAATCCGCTTTGACTCATGTCTTCAATCAACGCTGAAAAGCATCGCCACGAAATTCAACAGGGGCCAGCAGTTTAGCATCCCAGGTTTCGTGCTGAGATGGTCCGGAAGAACGCGCCACGCGTGTGCAAGGATCGCACGGTCCGGTCACACTCGAGCAAAGCCAACGCTCCCTGCTGCCCGAATTTCAACCAAACAATTCCATGATTGGTTTGCCCGTAGTGATAGGGCGAGAAATGCCGGTATTGTTTTGCGGTCCGTTAAGTGGAATATCGAGGGCGTGGTAGATCGTTGCCGCCAGTTCCTCGGGGCGAACGGGATTGCTGGTGGGATACTCGCCATGTTTATTTGACTTGCCATAGACTTGCCCACCGGCGATACCCGCGCCAGCCATGATGGCAGAGAAACACTTTGGCCAGTGCTGGCGTCCTGGAGGTTCCTGCGTCAACACCTTGGGTGTGCGGCCAAACTCACCAGTCACAACCACAAGCGTATTTTCCATCATGCCGCGTTCCTTGAGGTCGGACAGCAACGCAGCAAGTGCCTGATCCAGTCGAGGCAGACAGAAGCCCATGCCGTAGGAACCATCACCAAAGGCATTCCCCATCCCCATGTTCCCGCCGTGCATGTCCCAACTGCTACTGGGTGGTCCGGAGGTTTCGTGTGGGGCTTGACCGGTCCAGCCGTTGACGGTGACGAACCGCACACCGGCCTCAACCATGCGCCGGGCAAGTAGCAGGTTCTGTCCAAGTGGATGACGCCCGTACTGATCTCGTATTTTCGTCGGCTCGCGGTTCAGATTGAACGCCTCCCGTCCCTCAGGGCGCGTCATCGCATCGTATGCCTTCTCACGCAAATCCGTCCAGTCTGTGCCAGCGGCATCCTTGCTCAACACTTTGCTCTCCATGCTACTGAGCAACTTGCGGCGTTGGGCAAGCCGGTCCGCGTCGCCAAGTTCATAAATCGGGGGCGGCGTAAAATCGTCCATCGCGGGGTGGTTTTTCGCTGAGCCTACGAACACCGGGGCGTAGGCTGAACCGAGATAACCGCCAATGGCAATATTGGGCGCGCAAAACACCGGCCGTCCGACACACTTGATCAGCCAGGCATTGGAGACGATATTCCGTTTGCTCGGATTGTGCTTGGCGACAAACGAACCCAGATAAGGTCTGTCATCACTCACACCCTGTTGCACACGACCCTCCGATTGGCCGCTGAGCAGGTTGTGCATCGCATCGAAGTGATTGCTGATACCACCCGGATGTGTCATCGAGTTGATGAGGGTGAACTGGTCTGTCACCTTCGCCAACTGCGTGTGCATCTCATTGATGCGCATCCCGGGTACTTTGGTCGAGATTGGTTTGTAGGGTCCTCGGATTGTGGTGGGTGCATCCGGTTTCATGTCCCACGTGTCAACATGGCTTGGTCCGCCGCACAACAACACAAAAATGCAAGACTTCTCTGCAGCAACGGCGTTGCCACTTGCATTCAGCGAGTCACTACCCATCACCGACCCCGGCATGTTCAGTGACATCGCACCCATGCCTGCCGCTACGAGGGCCTGCCGGCGGTTCAATTCATAATTGTGCATGCCGAGATCCTGCGAAAATGACCATCCAGACGAAATGAAGGTGTTAACTTACTTCGCTTGATTGCAAAGATTCTATCCAGTTCAGACGGCCTTCTCATCTTTTTTTTAGGTTTCGAACCTGATTATCTGGCAAAGGTTCTAATCCTGCACGCTGACCGTCAAGCCGATCAACTTGGTGGTTCATTTACCCAACGCATTGGGTTTACTGCATGAAACCGTGGTCAATGAGCCCCTTCAACTACCTTTCATTTCTGCCACGCATTGCGCGGCAGAGTTCGGACAATAGACCTGTATTCCGAAAGCTAATCGGGATCAACTCACGACTGTTGCTGACACATCCTCAACTGTGTCGGATTGCTCAAAGACGATTCCCTGCATTATGCTTTTCACCATGGAAGTCATCGCATTGCAATCCGGAAGCAGTGGCAACTGCATTTACGTCGAAGCTGGCGGCAAGCGGCTACTCTTTGATGCAGGCATCAGCGGCATACAAGCGGAAAGCCGTCTGGCGATGCACGGCCGGGAGATTCGTGACGTTGATGCCCTGGTCATCTCTCATGACCATCGCGACCACGCTCAGAGCATGGGCATCTATCAGCGAAAATTCGGGCTTCCCATTTATGTTACGCCAGCAACTCTGGCTGTCGCCCAACGCAAGATTCGGCTCGGAAAGTTACACGATGTTCGACATTTCGATGCTGGCACGACGCTTGTGCTCGACAGTGTCCGCATTCACACCATCCCGACCCCGCACGATGCAGCCGATGGGGTCGTTTTCGTCGTTGACGATGGCACCCACAAAGTAGGCATCCTGACTGATCTGGGACACGTGTTCGACGAACTGGATGAGATCCTGCCGCAACTCGATGCTGTCTTCATTGAAAGTAATCATGACCTAGAGATGTTAGCGGGAAGCTTCTACCCGGAAAGTCTCAAGCAACGCATCCGCAGTTCGCGGGGACACCTTTCGAACCTGGATGCCGCTGAACTATTGCGGCGTGCCGCATCGCCAAAACTCAAATGGGTTTGCCTGGCGCACTTGTCCGAAGAGAGTAACACACCAGAGTTGGCAATCGAAACGCATCGTCGTTTACTTGGCGATCGGTTTCCCGTGTACTGTGCCAGTCGAGACTCGGCAACACCACCGCTGAGGCTTTGAGCTTCCCAGCCCAAAAGGCATCATGGCTTTGGGGCAGAAAACGGACATCCAAGGTCAGGCGATCTTCCCCGCTTCGCTTCACGGTTTGCGTGCAACCATTCATCCCAAGCTGATGGAATCAGGCGACCAAATTCAACGGGTCCCTGAGTGTTGTTGCTGTCACAGCAGTAGTTCTGAGAGAGGACCCCGCTGTTGCGATTCGTCGAGATTCAGATCGAAACGGCCAAACACATCGCTAGGTTGACCCGCAGCATGCAGGAGCGAATTGTACAGACAGGCGATGGTACGGTGACCGGGCTTTCCATAGCCTGGGTATTGCAGATAGCGGCCCATAGCACTTTGCTTGAACTGATCGCCCAGGCCACCCAGCAGGACGAAAGGCCATTCGATACAACTGCCATGGTGTTTCTCGGCAGCGTCACTGAGGTAGACAATCAATGTATTGTCGAGCATCGTGCCATCGCCCTCGGGCACCGCCTTGAGTTTGGCAGCGACTCGGGCAATCTGTTCGACTTGAAAACGTCGAATCCGGTTGCGAGCTTCGACAGCTGTCATCCCGGGTACCGTTTCCGCATGGCCGAGCCCGTGCACATGCTTTTGGATACCCAAACCGCGATACGTAATATCCAGGGTGTCAGCGCGAATGGTGACCACATTTGAGAGACCTGCGATCAGTGTCGCAGTGGCAATGTCAAAGTGGGCTTCGATCCGATCCGTTTCCACATTGGACTCGTACTTGTCATCAACTTGCGGAGCATGGCGGCGGATGGTGGCCTCGAGACCACTCAGTTTCCTGCGTCGATCCCGCAAGCTCTCGAATGCCTCCAGGTAGTGATCGAGTTTCTGGTGGTCCGCACCTGCAATCTGGCCCTGCAAGTGTTGGACGTCGCTGACCATGTGATCTAACAGCATGGCGTTCAAGTGTTGCTCTGCTTTCCCATCGGCTCCCGTTGCCACGATCCCGAATAGATTTTTGTAGGCCATCTGGGGACTGGCTTGATAGGGCAATGGCCGATCGGCATCAATGGCCGAGATACCGGGATACACCACCGTGTCCTTGACGCCCGATAGGACCTTGCCACCGAGCGTCAAGCCAACGTGAGGAAAGATGGCAGGCAGTGACTTTGCAAGCAGACCATCCACCGTCGGACTGGCAGCCCGCCCCGGGTTACCTTCACTTCCCGTGTGATAACAACCCATCGCCCCATACCAAGCAGAATGACCACCTCGGCACATCTTGCCTGACAGTCCCTGCAATAGTGTCAGATGGTTCTTGAATGGCGACAGTGGCTGAAGAGAATTGGGAAGCTCATGATCGACAAGCGAAACGTCCAGTAGCGATTCGGCTGGTTTCAGCTCAGCGGGCCAACCCTCCTCATTCCCTGGTTGCGTCAATTCGTTTGCCAATCCTTTGGGTACCAGTTCAGCCGGAGTCAGTCCGCTGCATTTCACAACGAACAAGAACCGTTGGGGCATCGCCGTCGAGGCACCAGCGGCCTCTGCCTGAACACGCTGCAGGAAAGGGAACAACAACGGTGAAACGCTGGCGGCAGCGGCCGTCTTGAGCAGTTCTCGACGCGTTCTCGGTGACATGGTTTACTTCGCTTTTCGATACAGGAACGAGTCGGACGACAGCAGCGATGCGATCATCGCCTTCATGCTGCCACCATGTTTGACATAAGCTTCGTCGGCCGCGATCAGCGTTGGTGAATCATCGAGCGTTTCGTTACGTCCAAGCCAGTAGCGAAACGCGTGGCGAACAAACGACTGCCGAACGCGTTTCGAACCACCCAGTTTCTGCAGCAGCTCAAACGCATTTTGCACATCGCCCTCTAACCCTTCGTCGCCACTGTCGGTGACGCTTCCGCCGGTATCAATGGGCAACGTTCGTGCATCGACGTGGCGTTCAGGAAAAATCGAAAGCAACTCACCCACCATTTCGCTATTTCGATACCGACCGAAATCATCAAACTGTTCAAAGGGCAATCCCAATGGATCCATGTTCTGGTGGCACTTCCAGCAGTATTCATCGCGTGTGACCTGAAGCCGTTCGCGAAGCGATTGATCGCGATGCTCCGGCACCACGGCATTCACATCCAGCGGTACATCAGGAACCGTACCCGCCAACAGATGCTCACGAATCCACTTGCCACGACGGATCGGGTCATTGTCGAAATTTCCACTCCAGGCGATCAGCCAGGCAGGATGAGTCAGAATCCCTGCCCGCTGCCCGCCCGGCATTTGAAATGGCTGTTGTGTCGGATAATCCCAAGTCACATGGTCGAGATTATAAAACCCGACGTACTGCCGCGAACTCGGTCCTTCAATAGGAATCGGGTGCCGGCCTTCAGCTTCGGCAAGCTGAACATACTTGGTGTTGAAGGCGAAATTGGCATCATTCTTGTTCGTCTTGATGTAATGCAGATCCTTCTGGATGTTCTCAAGCGAACCGAGGTAAGCAACAAAGTACTCATCCGTCGTGAGCAACCGCTTCAGAACGTCACGATCCTGATCAAAAATGTGCATGACCAACTGATCTGCATCATCGACCATCCGCTGCGCCAGGTAACGATCTCCGAAACCAATTCGTTTCGCATCCTTGAAAACCTTGGGTGCATGATGATAACCAAAGAACTCGCGAAAAAAACGTAGCGTACGTGTATTCCGAACACCATGATCCTGTGTGAACATTCGATAGTTGGCAGTCGACATGTTGTTGTCGTTCAGGATCTGCACCACGACGCGCCGAATGTCCCGGGGTTCGGTCAGGCCACCACTCAAAGCCAATTTAAGCAGACTGGTTCGAGTTTCGCCATCTCTTGAAGTGACTTCGATTTCACTCGGTCCCTGGTCCGTCAGGGCATGCGCGATGGCAAAAGCCAGCTCGACATGGGACAACCGGCGCCGACCATTCTCGTCAATCGCACCGAGACCTATCTCCATCCGATACACCGCCTCAGGCTTCATCAAGATCGCCTGCAAGGTTGTCTGAAGCGCTCGGACGTTGCCACCAGCGGCAGCTGCCTTGCGAAAAAACGCCGTCAGTTTTCCGAACTCTGACTGCGTGGGTGGTCGTTCCAGAAGCAGATCGAATTCAAACGCAATGGCTGCCCGCAGCATCTCGCCAGTCGGCATTTCGGTGGTCTTGAGAATCGCTTCGAACTCAGCAGGAGTTCGTTTTGCTTTCCTGAGTTTTGCTTCGTGATCGCGATAGCTGACACCCGTCGTCTGGTACTCAGCCAACGTCCGGCAATTCATCAGCAGCATTTGTAGCGTTGCCTCGCCAGCGAAATGCTGAGCTGCAAAGTCCGCGATCTCTCCCCGTGACGCATCGAGCGGGAACGGCTGGTGGATCGCCGTTACTTCGCGCAGGTGACGCCCGAATCCATTCACAAATTCGTCGTACACGTACGAACTCAAACGCCACAGTCGCGGTGGCGAGGACGCCGGGCCAGTGTGCGATCCATCGAACAGCCTTTCGTGACTCACGTAATTGCCAAACTGAGGCGAATTCAACTTGTGCCAAACCGCCGGTGTCTGCCCCATCGCATGCAATTGCTCGGTGATCCACACCGTCACATGCTCAGCCTCACGCACTTCCACCTGAGGTGCTTCTGCGGGTGGCATGGAACCCAGCGTGATTTGCTCGTGCACCCGCTGCCATACATCGATCTCCGCTTCATCAATCTGCCCTTGATTGGCAAACTCTGCCCGCAGGTTGTCCAAACGCAGGCCCGCCTCAGGTGTCGTTTTACCGTGGCAGTCACCGCAATGGGCTTTCAGAAATGACAGAACCTCGTCTCCATCGTCAGCCGCAGTAACAACCGTCGACAGACAGACCAACATGGAAACGAGCAATCGCAACGTCAATGACCTGATTTCGGGCAACACGCTGCTCGCACTTGGCATTGGGGGGAAACGAACGTAAAGGGAACAGAAGCCATCCTGCACGCAATGCACGAAAGCGTTACGTTTACCTTAACTGGCGATTCCCTTGCTCTCAACAGCAGCAGATCTTCCCCTCTATGCCTCAGCCACAGCCACCTCGTCACTCAACGAACGGATCGGCAGAGATGTTCGCGTGGTTGCAAGCCATGGGCAAGGACGCTGCACGGCGGTTTTATCTCGCCCTGCGTGGAACAGACTACCGATCGTTAGCTCAATTTTCGCATGATTTCTCAGTCTGTATGAAAACCGTTGCTGACGTTGAAAAGGCTCTCAAACTATGCATCCGTCCCATTCGCAGCACGCCGATTGGTAGACGTTGGTCCGATGCGGCCACTACCATCCGGCAAGGTGGAACGCTAACAGATGCTCTTCAACCAGCCAAAGAAGTTCTGCCCGACTTCTACCTGCCGCTTGTTGCTGCGGGGGAACGATCGGGAAGACTTGCCGAGGTTTTTCAGTTTCTAGAGGAACACTGCAAAGCTCTCAGTGGGCCCTTGGCAACCTTACGACACACCTGGCTGTTTCCACTCGCCATCCTTGTTGCTGGATCGTTCATTCGCGTATTGCTGTACCTGATGAGTGGCAGTGTGTTGCAGGCCTTGGTAATCACTCTTGGCGAACTGATTGATTGGGCATTGATCGCCGTGGTGGTAGGCTTGGTCATACTAACCCCAGCACGTTACTTCGTCGATCAGGTGAGGCTTTCACTGCCCTTGCTTGGCGATCTAGAAAAGGACATCGCCATCCATAGGTTCTTTCGAGTCATGTCGCTTGTTTACGCCGTTGGTGAGCATCGGGTCGAATCGATGATCCGCATGGCTGCCGAGACCGTCAGCAATCGCGCCGCACGACTGGATCTGATGAAAGCTGCGGTCGCGATTGAGGAGCAAGCGACGCTCACTGAGGCATTCCGAAAAGTTGGATTCCTGACCGCACAGACACATACTGCGATCGAGGTAGCCGAAATCTCAGGAACGCTGGAAAATGCCTTTGAGCAAATCTCGAATGATGCCGGTGCTGCGATGATCGCCAAACTGAAATACGTTCAACCCATCATGATCAGGATTGTGATGGCGCTCGTCATCGTCTCGATTTTGATGGCCCTGCTAAACATTGCCCTGTGAACCTGCGGATAATCCAACGAATCGGTTCTTGGTAGAACCTGTTTTGGTCAGCAGCTTTGTCACCAACGGCGAAGGGCAAACGTGTGAGGCATCTAATCCAATCGGCACCACTGAAAAGCAACGGCCCGGATTGTGACGCATTCAATCGTCAGCGATGCTGGCCTGTTCGCGCCACGCCAGCGCATTGACAAAGGCCTGTCGCGTGTATCCATTCAGATCCTGCGTCAACATATATTGCAGGTAATCGCTGGGAACAGCCTCGGACTCTTCTGTACTGAACAGAAATTTTCCGCGGTGTTTTCCCCAAGCGATCTGTTTTGGATGAGTCCGGGCATGAACTGAAAAGTTGTACAACTGTCCGCCGCTTTGCAGGTTCTGTCGCTCGACGATCTGAGACGCCAGCAGATGCAACATTCTGACATCTGCCGCAGCACTGTGGGCATTCTTTGCCAAATCCCTTAACCACGGTTCGAATCCGAACAGGTGATACAGGACGGCGAGTTGTTTGTGGCAGTCAATTTCAGGCCACAGGTACTGCGAGATTCCCAGAGTGTCAATGCAGCGAACACCATCAGGTGAACCGATAACCTCATAATCAAAATCGACGTTGTGCGCAACGATAAAGTCACCGGACTCTAAGGGAATGAATTTGGATGCTTCCGATGAGGGAGGACAATCCGAAAGTTCCTCGGGGAGGATTCCATGAACCACCGCGGCACCGAGTGTAATCTCACCTGCGGGTCGAAATCGCTGCACATGAACGACCGGGTCCGCTGCAGGGGTGAATAAGGCCCAGGCCACCTCAATCGGTTCTTTGGGGTCCCGTCCGGTTGTTTCCGTATCGATGAGATAGATTTTGTTCAAGGGTTTCTCTGGGGGACTGGAGATCGAGTTTTGAATGTCCGCCATCATCCAGTGCTGGTACCATGAAGCACTGAACCGGATAGCAAAGACAGGTCGCACAACGAACCGACTTTACGCATTCACACATCGTAACGATCATCATTCACGGCTGCTGCATCCCAGTTGACCTGCGACAAGGCCAAATGCACCATTTCATTGACCGATTGATCAAGGTCGTCGCCAAACCAGCAGACTTGCAGACGCGACCCCGATGCACGTATCCCCAGCGACTACGATTTCGACGTCATCGACCGAAGTAATCGAACCGTCTCATTAGCGGCAGCCTGCGGCGCCAATGCTGTCGTCGCGACTCCTGACACCACTTTCGTAATGTTGTGGTCGACTCGTCCACGACTATTCCAGATCTCGCCATCGGGCGCGGTGATGTAAATCGAAAACGTTCGATGCCCCGTTCCTGGTCGTTCACCAATCACATGCAACAATGCCCTGGGTCGCACAGACTGCGAGTACAGGATCTCGCCGATCTGATAGCCCGCTCTGACACGACCAGAGTTAACCAGAACATTTTCAGGTGCTGTGTGATAACCATTCAATGACAGTTGTTTTCTGAGTTCCGTAAGAAAGGGTTTTAAATGATTTTTCTCCATGATGGACAAGGCATTCAAGCCATCTGAGACGACCACCTGAACATCATATTTTCCTGCATGCAGTCTGCGCAATTGCTGGACGACCAACAATGATTCCTCACTCAGCTTCTCCCCGCTCGCTGGATGCAGGATATAGTCATTGCGATCGCGTGATTGGGTCTTAACCGTCAGGGCAGATGGAACTTGCGCCAAGAAATCGGGCGTCAGTTCCGCCCAGATGCTCTGCTTGGCATCCTTGTAAATTCGCTGGATACTGGCAGCGGTTTCTGCGGGCAGGTCTGTCACCGATTCACCATGACCCTGGGTGATAAAGACCCCACGATTTCTTACCGCTTCAACTTGGGTCTGCCCTTCTCTTCTGATCACCGCGTCTGAGCGTACATCACCCTTCCTGCGCTGATACTGCAGATAAACCCAGATTGGGTTACCAAAATGTTGGGTCGGTTTTCCCTGTTCATCAATGATGTCAATCGATTGAAAGAATTCCCAGATTCGGTCGTTTACCCGAAACCCGAATTTTTCACGGAGTCGCAGATGATCATGGAATCCTGTCGTGAGATAACCCAGCATGGGGTCAATTTTGGTGGGCAACGCCATCAAATAGGCGGGACTCGCTGGCATGATCTGTTCAAGGCACCAATCCAAATCCTGCAGTGAAACTTCCATATGAAGCGTTGAACAAACATCCAGCCCAATTGTCAGTCCGTGCAACTTTCCCATCACGATGTCTTCCAGACAACATCGGACCAACTGTTCTTTTGTTCGAAACACTTCGGGTCCGATGAAGCCGGCAACATCATTCAAATGAACCCATGGCTCGAACTCTGTGCCTGCCTTGCCCTTTGCAACCTGGTATTTCAAAGCACGAGCAAAACCGTATTTTCTGGATTCATGGACAACCATGTCGAACCCATTGCCATGGCCATTGGTAAAGTCCGCCCCCTGGCCAGTTTCAAAGTACAAGTCAAACCTTCCTGTCCTCTGTCGAGCGTAGGACAGCATTTTTTCAACACTGATGTCAAACGTTTGATTGGCACCATCTGTGCCGGCAATGCTCTGGAACCATAAAGCAGTGCTGTCCGGATGTTGTTGTTCAACTTCGGCCTGCACATCGATGTGTGATAGCACACAATGTGGTAGCGCATCCTGCACGCCAAATGTCTCCAGTATGTCCTTCAGGGCGAGTTCCACAGCAGTCACTGATTCCGGATCGCTGGAAACTGGATTGGTACCCAGCAACACATCTCCGACGGCATAAGACCATGCGTCAAAAACCTGCCAGCGAATATCGTCAAGATTGTCAGTGGGCGAATTTGGCTGAACGCGAGCTCCCAGATAACCACGCGCACCAATCTTACTGCCCGGCAATGGATAAAAAATCTTTGAACCAACGGCTATCAGCTCTTCATTGCTCATCAACTTTACGATGCAGCCGATCACATCGCTGGAAAGCCCCGGTAAAACTGCTTTGATTTCATCCTCCGGCCGATTAAGCAGGAATTGCTTCAACGTGCTCAATGTGAAATTTTGTGTTTTTGTTTGAGCATCGACCTGGACAGACTGTTGCAACAATTTGGTGAGCCGATCACTACTGATTTGATGATCATCCAAATCTGCGATACGTGTGTTGGAAAGAAGCTGCCGTGCAATATCGCGAACGGAATCGTTATCTGCAGATACTCCAATCGTGGCATCACCTTCCTTAAAAGGGTTCGCAGCACCGATAATCTGACGGTACAAGGCCTCATCAAATCTCGAATTGACGCGATTCAAATAGCCGAAAATATCTTCCCCGGGAAGACAGTCGTTTAACGACACTGCAGAAGACTGAAGTGGCTTGGCCGAACCGGTCGCTGCTGCATTGCCCAGCGCTGCAGCGCCACATGCGGCCGTTGTACGAACGAATTGCCGTCTACTGATCATCATCGCCGTCCTTCCAACAACCTGAGTTGTCATGACAGGTTCTGTCTGTAGCCCGAACGGCTTCAGATCAACGTAACTCCGGGCGCATGTCCATGACCGACGATCGTAGGCACGACATCATGACACCGGTAAGGGAGACTAACAGTATAGATCAAGCAACTTTTCAGTTTGCCCGTATCGAGGGCCACGCCGACAAAAACAGCTGTTCATAGGACAGCTTCCAATGGTCCTCATGCCTGTCTGGGGACTCCTGTCCATCAGTGCAGGTGTCGGTTGCCGACCGCTGAGTCGGATATCATGGAAATTGACATCTTAGCCAGCGTACGATTCACGCCCATCAGGAATTTCCATGTACACGTTTTCGAGATTCATGCTGCTGGCTCTCGCGATTGCGATTCCCACGGTAACCCGCGCTGAAAATTCGCCGATGGAAATATTCGAGCAGAGGATCATGCCGATTTTTCGCTCGCCGAATCCATCCAGTTGCGTTCAATGCCATTTGGCTTCCGTTGATCTGAAAAACTACATACTGCCCTCGCACGAAGCCACATTTCTATCCCTGAAGAGTCAAGGACTGATCAATCTGGGCGCACCTCGCAAGTCCAAGATTTTGACTCTGATTGAAATGGGTGACAAGGATTCTGACCCACTTGCGAAACGCATTCATGAAAAACAACGTTCAGCCGAACTGGGGGCGTTTCAGGCCTGGGTGGTAGCTTGCTGCGCAGACCCCGATCTGGCCGGTCGAAAAGTCGATGCAAATACTCAAACAGCGCAACCTGCTTCAACGAACGAAATCATCCGACATGCTCGCAAGGATCGTATTCTCGACTCATTTGTCCGCAATGTCTGGTCTCAACGAATGCGTTGCTTTCCATGCCACACGCCAGGCGAGATTGACTCCACCAATCCAAAACACAAGAAGCCTGCCGAAAATTACGCCAAGCTGCTCAAGACTCACGGCGCACGAATAAATTTATTCAAGGAAACACCGGAGCAAACAATGCGATCCATGATCGCAAACAGTCGGAAATCCTCGGCCAAGGCTCTGCCGCTGCTAAACTTTAAGGACGCTGAGCAAAGTCTGTTGGTGTTGAAGCCAACATCAAAACTCCCGCCCAAAGACGCACAGGGCCAGATCGGAACGCCATCATCGACGTCGCCGGTCTCTCACATGGGTGGACTGAAGATGCATGTGGATGACATGTCCTACAAAGCCATCGTGAACTGGATTACAGACCTGGGAAAAGTCATGAATGAGGGCTATCAGACCACTGCTGACCTGCCGAGTGACACCTGGATACCTACGATGAAGGTGCTGCGGCTGAAAGACATACCCGAAGCATGGGCACCGGGAAGTCTTGTTCAACTGTTCATTCACACGCCGACCCGAGACGGGACTGTAAACGCATGGAACAGCGATCCAATCGCTTTCACCCAAGGTATCGTCACGCCCCGACGAATCGTCAATGGCCCGCTGACCATGCTAGGAATCGAGCCTGCTGAATTGCTGCCTGGAACCTACCGTGTTCGCATCTTTGTCGACGCCAAGGGAAAGATTCGCACCAATTCAGCAACCATACTCGATGCGTCGGATTACCAAGGTTCATTAGATATTGAAGCGGAATGGAAAGATGGATTTCCTCAAGCAGAATTCCATTCAGTCAAACAACTTCAAACCGAACCATAAGGTTCCAACGGGCAACAACGGCCCCGATACAACTGCCACGTTTTCTGCTCTCATTCAGGCAATCTCTCTGAAACGCCAACAGGACAACAGAGTCAAGGCCGACTACTGTCACGCCAATCGCATAGGTGATGGACAAGCTCATGCGAGTACCAAAAAAACGCCCAGATTCCAGAAACATTGCTACGCCTGCGACGGCAAGTACCAACGAAACTCGCATCAACAGACGAATACCTAGGATACGCGGTAACCAGATCGCCAATGAAGTCAGGTGAGTTTGCGGAGTTCCTGAAGTCAGTTGTTATCTAGCAAGGGAATAGAAAATGAAGATTCTATTTGAAGAGATTTTCGTTGCTGTGTTGTTGTCCATGCTGCTGACGGCTTGGGTTGTTAACCTTGCATCAGTACTGCCAAGCGATAGTAATTAGTGACAGAGTGTCTTAGACACCAATGCTCCCCGGTTGGCCGCCATCCGTAAGTACTGAATACCCCCCGCTGCTCAATGCCGTGACCGCTCGCGACCAATCGTCTTCCTTCACCAGCAAATAATCGGTATCAAACGTCGAAACCACAAACACGCTGACGGTCGCATTCGCAAGGTGCTTTGTGAGTTTGGCAATCACGCCAACCAAAGCAAAGTCAAGTTTTCCAGCAACACGCATGCATCGCCAATCCCGCTCTGCCTTAACATGATCAGGAATATCGGCGTCGAGGCACACAATCGACAACTCATCAGATGTCCGCGTGATCGAGACAAATGCGTCAGCACCCGGGGCGACGCTCTGGACCCACTCGGGAACAGCTTCACTGCAGTCAAGCCGACAAATCGCATAGCTGCCCGGCAATACTTCGAGATTCAACATTAGTTGCCGTTCTGAGAAGCCTTCTCATTAAGAAACTGTGCCAAACCGACCGCATCATCAGAACCAATCCTTATTTTTCGGCCTTCCCGATACCAGACATCCACGCAATCATAGCCCCACAGATTCCACACCCATCCACCGCTTGGACTCATGTGGATCCCCCACCCGTCCAAGATCGTCGACTTCGCCTGTTCCACCTTCTCGATCTCAGCAAACTTAAGGCGGCGTCGAAATACTGGCAGTGGACCAAAACAGATCAGCAACTCACTTCCTTCATCACTGACTGTTAACTCGCGAAAGCTGATTGCAATAAAAAACATAAATGCACCACCTATGGACAGAACGACCTGTAGGACGACTTCCGCTAGGGACCAGGCGACTGCGAATAAAACGACACTCAGAGCAAGCACTAACAAATACAACGGAGCGGTTTGCGTATGGTGGTACTGCATGGTTTTTGGGTACTCGTAGACTGCTGACGTGATCCGAAAATTCCCTTGCTTACTATCATACCCCCAATGAGCCCGAATATCCTCTCTCTTGATAAGAAAAACGGGTCGGCTCATTCCTGCACCCAGCAGGTGCCAAGCCATCACTTCCCGTCTTGCTCTAACTGTGATCCCAATTTTTCGTCATCAATCCTCACGCGGAGATTTCCGTGTTGCTGATGTCCACACCGTACCGGCATCAGCCACCCGGCAAGGCATCCTGCAGCAGTGGTTGGCAAGCGAGATTCCCTCCGAACAGTAACCCAGTTAGTCTACTGCCAAAGATATCAGTAGACAGCAAACGTACGATGCTCCTGCTGCATCATCCTTGTTTGCCTTCACCGAAATGTTCCCCTCTCACCCCTTTCGCAGGCTGACTCGCAATGGAAATGGAACTACGACTGACCAATGACCCGAGACTCATGCCAAGCGTTCAGGCTTTCATGCACTCGACCCTGAAACAATTCGGGTTGGTCGATGCTGCCGTAACATCCATTGAGAAGATTGTCACCGAAGTGGTATCCCACACCATACAGCATGCTTATCCCCACGGAGAGGAAGGGGCAATCACCCTGAAAGTAACCGAAGCGAGTGGCAAGTTTGAAATCACGATTAGCGATGATGGATTGCCTCAGGATATTCACCAACTCGAGGAAGAACTGCATGACGGCCAGGACAATCTATCTGGCATGGCGGAATCAGTCGTACAGGGCGTCATAGATGAAATGCATTGGTCGGCACTCGGCCCCAACGGCAAGGCACTGCATCTGATCAAGTGGATACACGATGATGCTGTGATCGATGCCAACAGCGACACACCGCCACAAATTTCCGAAGACGCACCGTTAGCTCCCCAGCAGGAATACAACATTCGAAAGGCGGTACCCAAGGAAGCTCTGCAAATATCACAGTTGATCTATCGCATTTACGGTAACACCTATTTCAATGAGGACGTTTACTATCCAGATCGTATCGCCACGCAGCACTCTAATGGCTCAGTACTGTCGGTGATCGCGACAGACACCGAGGGCAACCTGGCAGGTCATTGTGCTCTTGAATTCAACAACGAGGGACCTGTTGCAGAAGTTGGTCAGGCCGCAGTTGATCCACGACACCGGGCCAGAGGTTTACTGAATCAAATGAAAGACGCTTTGGGAAGCGAAGCCCAATCACGCGGATTAGCCGGTTGGTATGCCGATTCTGTGACGGTCCATATTTACACGCAAAAATCGAACGCTCATCACGGTGGACATGTCTGCGGTGTCGGATTGGGGGTTTCGCCCAGAAACGAATCATTTGGTGGGATCGCACAGACGTTGGCCCAACGCGTGAGTTGCGTGATCTACTTTCATTGGCTTACTGAACCCGAACATCGAACTGTCTTCGTTTCCGAGCGACACCAAGAAATCATCTTGGACATTTATGCGAATCTTGGTTGCACCGTCACGTTTGGTGATGCTGCAACGCCATCAGATAAGCACGGCACTCTGTCGATCAAAATGAATCCTCGAGCCCACTTTGCCGTCATCCGCGTCACAAAACTGGGTCAAGACAGTGTGCAAAGTATTCGACGAGCGGGCAGAGAATTGATCGAAATGTCCCATATCGAAGCATTGCTGGTGGAGTTGCCGTTGGAAGATCCCGGAGCACCCGAGACTTGTGAAGCACTTGAGACATACGGATTCGGTTTCACCGGCGTTGGTCCTCATTTTTCCGCAGGCGGGGATGTCCTGAAAATGGAGTACCTTGTTGAGCCGCTCGAAAAAAACCCAATCAAATTATTTGAACCATTTGCTGAACGGTTGGTTGGCTATGCGCTGAATGAACAACGCCGGGTCCGCGCGTCAATGTGAATTCAGAACGGACAACGGCAGATCACGTACGAGTGTATCGCTGTGGAACAAAGCTGACATTGCTGCTTCCATCATCCGCCAAGCGCACAAAAAACCCCGGGTTCCTCTCCGTAAGGAACCCGGGATTTGGAATATCAGCCTGAGTGGGAATGTCAGCTCCTGGTAAAACCAAGGCCAGCCGTTGAAGATCCCTGCAGTTGAAAGATGAACTGAGAGTCTTTGCCTTTCCATGTGCCGGACATCTGTTGCAAATCTCCCTTGCGGACCAGCTTCAGCAAACCGTCCTTCATACGATACTCACCACTAAACGTGCTTGCCTTTCCCTGTTTGGTAGCAGTCCATACAAACGTGTCGTCCGCATTCAGCGTCAATTTAACCGACTGATTGTCCGACATATCAACCTTCCAGACGCCGATGTGCGATTGTGACGCAGACGGAGCGAACTGGGGAATTTGTTGCTCGGAGGAGTCGGACGTCGCCTGACTTACCTCGCGTTGACTCATCGAACCCAACAACTGCAATGCTGTCTGAGCGACGTCCTGCACGGGTTGGTTATCGCCGGAAATTTGGGCGGTGGCAGTCACTGTAGAAGTGGGCGATTGGGACGAAGCAAACGATGTTTGTGGCGAGGGATTTGTTGGAACGACAGCTGCTGGCTGGCCCGCCTGAGCGACGGGGTTGCGAGCAGGCAGCGGTCGCGATTGCAACGCAGAAGGGTAAGCAGGCGGAGAGTGGCGAGGGGCGGGGCGTACGTAGTGCCGGGCCGGACTACGGGAAATCGTGATACCAATTCGACCGCGACCACCACGATCACAAGCATCGGCAGTGGTGAGACTGAATGTTCCGATCGCCAAACTGAACGCTGCAACGATTGTCTTCATGGGGTATTTCATGGCCATTGTCCTCTTTTGAAAAAATAGTAACTGTCGAATTCGCATCAGAACTGGTTGTCCCTGCTGCTAATCAACCAAGCGTCAGATGCCGATTTTTGTGACAGGAAAATGCCCGGGTTTTGCAGGACCGGCGCGCATCGCCCACAACATTACCAATAAGCCATAAAAAGAGGTGTGACGCAGTGGTACATAAACCACTTCGCCACACCTCTTTCGAGCCATGAATCCAGATGGTCGAACTATTTAGCAAGCCAGGCGGCTAGGGTCTCAGATGCTGACTTGCCAGTGGGCTGAGGGTTGAGTTCGTTGTTCATGGCTCCAGCGATTCGCCCTACGTAATCGATCGTACTGCTGACGGCCTCGTCGGGAGCCGTTGCATCAACCTTGGCGACATAAATCACCATGTGATCGCCGGCCGCATTCTTCTCGATGGCCCATGACCCGATCTTGGTTGCTGAACTCTGGCGCATCAACCTCATCATCAGATCGTTATCAGGAGCCTCTTTTGTGACGGAAACCAGTGACCAGATGCGGCGTAGATCTGCCCGGCGATAGTATTCGGTGTCTTTGGAGACAAACACACTTTGAAAGCCCTCCCCTGCCCGTTCTCGTTTGACTTCGTAATGCCCGGTTGAGTGAGTCTCAAATTCCAATTCTGCGTTTTCTAGGACGATTCGAGTCGCCAACGGTGCCGGTTTCCAAGGACTCTTGATGAAAGATTCAATTTCGGAAATATCAACACAGTAGCTGACCAGATTCATCTGAGGCGAGAATGACTGGGCGATGGCGACCAGCTTTCCCTCGGAATTCACCACTGGTCCGCCACTGTCACCTGGTTTGATGGGAGTTTGTGTTTCCACGACTTTGAATTCATGCGTCCCATGGTCGGACTTGAATTTCTTTTCGTAGACCAGACGCACTGTCCCGGAGGTATACGCCCACAGCACATCAGTACCGCCGGGATTACCAATCATTTCGACACTCGAACCGGGGACCGGACTCGACTGAGCAAACTCAATTGCCTTCGCTCTCTCGGGCAATTCAGGGAGTTGTATCAATGCGAGATCGCGTTTGCGGTCCACGGCAACAATCTTGCCTGGCTTGGCAAGATCCAGCACTTTGTCGAGATAGTACTTGCGTTTGACTCTGGGCTGGTCATTGATCACTTCCGGAAAAAACACCACGGCTGAACGACTGTCGCCAACCACATGTGCATTGGTCAGAACTAGCCGTCTTTCAGCGTCAACAAGCACTCCTGTCCCATTTGATGTTTCTTCCTCGGCATTGCTGGTGATAATCCATACCGTGGATGTCAGAGTGCGGGAATAATTATTTTCACCTGCGATCAGATTCAGGCAACCGAAAGCTGAAATACCGACAATCAGAACTGCGCGATACAGTCTGGAACTGGCTTGAAACAGATAGCTGGACATGGGATTACCTCTGGTTTGGCTCGTTGCGGTTCAACAACCGCTGTCTTGGATGGCTCATGCTTACCAAGCGGAAAACTTGGCAGGCTGTTACAGACCAAATCGTCTGCTGAGGATTTTTTGGCTGGTGTGAGTGCCGTTGTTGGTTTGAGGGCTCAGTATCTGCCTGCGGCAGCCGACGACAGAACTGAATTCAAACCGGCCGGAGTGCCCCGGGAAATCACGACCGTTTGAAATCCAGCATCGCCTTCTGTGTGCCGTCAGCACTGCGGATGGTGAATTCAAATCCGCCTTTGGTGTGCCTGATCTGACCTCTGACAATCGTTCCATTGTCCCCTGTCAACAGCAGGGAATCATCCTCAACGCTCGCCCGACCTGCGGAACTGCTGGTATCCTTTCCCGTGACGTGAACGAGCTTAAATCGTTCCTTTGCCGTCACTTCCAAGGCAAACGCCTCGCCGGAAGATGGAGTTGCCAACCAGCGCCCGACAACTCTTTCGAGCGAAAGATCCTGGCTATTCGCCAGCGATTCACTCGTTTCTTTGAATGCATTGACATGCAATTGGCTCCACAACTTGGCCCGTTCCCCGGCATATCTGGCAAGCATCTCTGTTTCGGAAAGCAAGCGATCGACCGTTACCGAACGATTGCTCAAAGCATGCCTCAGCGACAGCACCTTCTCCGCGGGGTCAAAAGCAAAGGAAAGCTGTCTGGCAGAGTCACCTCCCGCCAATAATTCAAGTAACGTCGCTTGATCCACTTTTGTCTTGTCGCTGATTCTGCCCAATCGCATTTCGAGCAACACCAGATCGTTTTCAACATC
>Ga0315334_10000255_pt1 | contig 33272 bp, 32 predicted proteins | sample M150034915metaG_FD_205555 | JGI IMG/M metagenome (GOLD analysis project Ga0315334, IMG submission 205555) | Ammonia-oxidizing marine archaeal communities from Monterey Bay, California, United States - M1 500m 34915 | ecosystem: Environmental > Aquatic > Marine > Intertidal zone | place: USA... | reverse complement strand
TTTTTGTAGTTCTATGGACTTGATTACTGGAACCTGGATCCAGTACCTTGGTGCTCTAGTTATAAGTTTTACTGTTTCTCAGATATTTGAAATTGGAGAAATAATGTGGGAGTTGCCTTTTATTGCAACACTTGTATGGCAAGTTTTAGGGCTATCTATTGGGGCAATATTATTACTAATGATTATGATACAAAGAGAGGTATCAACTATTATTGGTAGTTATTTTTATTTGGTTGCTCCTGTAGTGGCAATTCAGGCTTGGTTTTTGTTTGATGAGTCATTAAATATGACCGCAATAGTTGGAATTTTACTAGTCTCATTAGGAGTAAGTATGAGTATATCTAAAAAGGCGTCTTAACAAATAACTATAATCGATCTATAATTTATTTTCACCCTCTAGCACAGACCGAGCTATCCTAAAACACTCTACCCCCTGAGGAACTCCACAATAGATTGCTATGACATGTATGATTGCCTTAATTTCATCTTTACTCACTCCATTATTTAGGGCTCCCTTACAATGCAGCTCCCATTCATGCATCTTTCCAAGAGCGGCTATCATAGTTAGATTCATCATAGATCTTGTTTTGTCGTCAATAGTCTCATCGCCCCATCCAAAACCCCAGCACCATTCAGTCATCTGTTGCTGAAATTCAAGGTTGAAGTCGTCTGCAGCTGATAAATTTTTATCGACATAGTCGCTACCTAAAGTTGACTTGCGCTTCGAAATACCTAATTCAAATAGATTCTTATCCATAATAACTCCTTTTTTAACTAAATACTTAATTCAAAAACTCTACTACCTAATAATAAATGGGTTACCCATCGGTTCTGATGATGTGTTTATCCATGTAGTTTTGGTGCGCGTATATTCGTAAATTGCATCTAAACCAGCCTCACGAGAACCGCCACTCTTTTTAAAACCGCCGAAAGGTGATATCGGTGATATTGCTCTGTAAGTGTTAACCCAAACTATACCTGAGCGTAGCTTTTGACTGACCCTGTGTGCCCTTGCGAGGTTCTGTGTAAAAATTCCTGCTCCTAACCCAAAATCTGAATCATTAGCCATATCGATGACCTCGTCCTCTGAATCAAAAACAATTAAACTGATTACAGGCGCAAAGAGCTCTGTTTGAACGCACTCAATAGACTGATTGTGACATAGCACTAATGTTGGATCGAAATACCAGCCCCTCTCCATATATTTAGACTTGCAACCACCAAAAATAACTTCTGCGCCCTGCTTGACTGACTCATCCAACACCTTCTTGGCACGCTCAACTTGCTCTAATGTTGCCAAAGGACCTACATGTGTTTTATTATCGTTAGGGTCACCAACCACAATATTTTTGGACTCATCGACTAACCTTTTAATAGTTTCTTTATGTATATTACGTTGCACAAAAACCCGCGATCCAGCAACACAACTTTGTCCAGATGCACCAAAATTACCTGCAATAATTCCATTAACTGCTGCAGAGATATCACAATCATCAAAAATTAACATCGGCGATTTGCCACCCAATTCTAGACTCACATGAGCAAAATTCTCTGCACTATTCTTAACTATCTTTTTTGCAACCTCACCACCACCAGTAAAAGCAATACTTGCTACCTTAGGATGAGATGTCAGCACCCTTCCACATGGCTCACCATGTCCAGTTATTATATTAACTACTCCTGGTGGAAATCCAGCCTGATCAATAAGTTCAGCCAGCTTAAATAGTGCCCCAGGTGCCTGCTCAGATGCCTTAACTACTACAGTATTTCCAGCTGCAATGGCTGGTGCAATTTTAGTTGCGGACAAAAACAGTTGGGCGTTCCATGGAACTATAGCGACAACAACCCCTATAGGCTCTCTAGTAGTGAAAACCCTCATATTCGGCTTATCTATTGGTAAAACATCTCCTTGAATTTTATCTGCTAGGCCAGCATAATAATAATAATAATCAGCAACATAGCCAGACTGAGCTCTAGTCTCAGCTCTTAATTTTCCACTATCTTTAGTCTCTATGTCTCCCAACTGGTCAGAATTTTTTGCAATCAAGTCTCCGAGCCTATGTAACAGTTTTCCTCTTTGTGTAGCTGTAAATTCAGACCATGGACCTTTAAAAAGTGCACTGTGAGCAGATTCTATGGCGTACTCAGATTCTTCCTTTGTGGCTGCAGGAAAAAGAGCCCAAGGCTCTCCATTAGACGGGTCAATTGATTCAAAATATTTTGAACCCTTTAAAAATTCTCCATTAATATAATGCTTAAATTCTCTCATAAATTAATCCAAAATCACATAAATGCTGGCATAACCTTTTCAATAAATAGTTCGAGTGATTTTTTCTTTTTTTCAAAACTCATACAACTATCTACCCAGTAACTATACTCGTCATAACCTAAATCTTCGCAATACTTGATCCTCTTGATTACCTCTTCAGGGGTGCCAATTATCTGATTTTTTCTCATATTGTGTGGAGAAAACATTTCTAATTTTGCCATTTCTTCTTCACTCAACTCTTGGATTAGACCATCAGTTACCGGTCGCTCATTATTAAACCATGCACCGAAATAACAATAAAATTTTGATATGTCTCTCGCACCCTGGTCTAGACACTCCTCTTCCTCTGCAACATATGTATGGCGTAGGAGCATAATCTTTGGTTTATTAATATTAGGATTATCTTTGCATGCAATTTTAAATTTTTCCATCAAAGAGGCGACCTCTGAATCGCCTAGCCATAACGGTGTTACCTGGACATTGCAATTATTTTGTATTGCAAACTGATGTGAACTTATATCTCTGGCAGCTATCCAAATTGGAGGATGTGGTTTTTGATATGGTTTAGGTGAACTGGTAGTTTTTGGAAATGACCAGCGTTCCCCTTTGTGCTCATAATTACCCCTCCATAGAGACTTTATTGCTGGAACAATCTCTCGTAATGCTTCACCAGCACCGAGCGCATCCAAGCCATCAGCGAGACGGTCATACTCGAATGAATACGCGCCACGAGCAATTCCAATTTGCAACCTACCTTTAGTTATAATGTCAGCCATAGCGGACTCTTCAGCTAGCTTAATCGGATGCCAAAATGGAGCAACAATTGTTGCCGTTCCCAATTTAACATTAGAAGTTCGATGAGATAAATCAACTAAATTTGTGAATGGGTTGGGCGCTATTGTAAAATTCATACCGTGATGTTCGCCAGTCCAGATGGTGCTAAACCCAGACCTGTCTGCTAATAGGCAAAGCTCTATATATTCTTCATAAAGGTTTCTTTGTGAGTTCTCCTTGTCGACCCTTTCCATATGAATAAAAAAAGAAAAAATCATCAATACTCCTTACTTACTGGATTTGATGTTTTGTTGTTAATCACAACTTTGCCGCTATCTTCCTTACCCGCATAAATACCGAACGCATTCAGCTCTCTCTCGCTTATGTATCGCTGTAGCATAATTTTAACTGCATCGTCTTGCAGTTTTTCAAAGGGTATTTCTTCGAATCCATAGAATCTACCCTCATTTACTTGTGGCTCATTCTCAACCCTGGCACGGTAATAGATAATGCTAGACTTGTCGTTCTGATTTTCATAAACCGAGAACAAGTAGTTCTCTGGGGCATCGATTCCAACTACCTTAAGGTTGTTCAGCAAGCTACCTTTATCGATAACAGACCCTAGTCTACTTGAATTAGGCAGATAAAGTTTGTTATTATCTTCTAGCAGGAAGATTCTTTTTCTACACTCAACAATAAGACCTACCGATACTTGGGTTGTACTTCTCTCCACGCTTTGGAGCATTTTTTGTTCTAGACGAAGGTTTACATAATTCCCTCTCAAAAAAACCAGTGGAGTAGAAGCACTGTAATTAAAACCTTTCACAGCACCAAGTAAAATAATATGGTCTCCAGCGTCAATACAGTTTTCTTTTAGGCAATCAAACCAGGCAACAGATTTATCTAGCAAAGGGCTGCCAAGGTCACTCAAACTCCAATCAACATTTGAAAATCTGTCCTCAACTTGAGTAGCAAATGTGGTTGAAATCTGTTGTTGATTTTCAGCCAAAATATTTACTGCGAATGCTAGGCCGTCTTCAAATGACTTCAAATTAATTGACGCTTTATCTATGCAGATAAGGATTATGCGTGGCTCTAAAGAGACAGAAGTGAATGAGTTTGCAGTAAAACCAATCGCTTCGCCATTACTATCAATTGTCGTTACTACTGCAACTCCAGTTGCGAACACTCCAAGTGCATTTCTATAATTTCTGGAATCTTCGTTATTTTTCATTAATCAATTTATGTGTCCAATAATAAATTTATTTATTTCTAAGTTCACCTTGTCACTCGAAATATAAGCCATCATATGTGCCTCACCTGCAAGCGCCATACTAACACCTTTTGTGGTAAGTTTAGCCATTTCTGATGACATTTGGGCTGTAGAATTATAGTCATTTTCGCCAGTCATATACAATACCGGCATAGACAGTTTTGAGAGACTATGAATGAATAGATTGTCTGAAAGAGCGAATAATTTGTACGCCTGTCCGTAAGATTTTGGTGACAGCTCATCAAAGAACCCCCTAACTTCATTAATTTTTTTACTGTCTTCATGGCTATTAGCGTTTTTGAACCATCTACTCAGTGTCTCTTCAACATTTGCAATTTTTCCTGATCTTATAACCTTTTCAGCCCTTTCTAGGACCTTGTCCCGTGCATCTTCTTCGCGGTCAAAAACCATATTCAGGGCCACTATCAGTTTTACCATGTTGGGATACTTTAAGGCGAAAGCTACTCCTATTAGCGCACCCATAGAATGCCCAACCAATGAAAATACTGAAATATTTAAATGGCTAACTAATTCATTGAGTTGCTCTACATAATCATCTATGCTTAATGAGTTTTTTGGCTTAGTGCTACGACCATGGTTAAGAAAGTCATAGGTAATCACTTTATATTTAGTTGAGAAATACTCAATCTGTGGTGACCAAACGGATGAGTTCATTCCTACTCCATGAATGAATATTAAAGGAACATCAACCTCTGCTCTAGTATTACTCAATCTGAAGAAGGTGCCATCTTTTGTGAAGTCTGTGTATTGTTGTTCCAAATTTTCACTCCACAATTCAATAATATGTGATGAGTCTTTAAATTATGAATAACCGCATAGAGTCTAAGTATTATTCAAAATAGATTTATATTTATTTAGACTTGACTAAACCAAATATAGACTGGGTAATTTATTATGTCAAGTATTATTTATGGTAGATAAATCACCCAATAAATCGCAACATATTTGTTTTTCATAATACTATTTACAAAAACACTAATCCATTTTTTTGTGTTTAAATGTATTTATTTATTATCTGTTAGATTATGAATAACATACTACATAATGTCAATATAGAGAGTCAAAGTGTTATCACTTCACCTGACAATCTCAGTAAAAAACTCCCCTTAAGTGATGCCGCTGAAAGCAATATTTTATTAGCTCGTAACAGAGTTAACGACATCATTGACAAGAAGGACAAAAGATTGATAGTTATTGTTGGGCCATGCTCAATTCATGATATAAAGTCAGCCAAGGAGTATGCCCATAAACTAAAATCTCTACAGGAGGAGTTGAAGGATTCTTTGTATCTAGTTATGAGGGTTTATTTTGAAAAACCCAGAACTACAGTTGGTTGGAAGGGCTTAATAAGTGACCCAGACATGGATAATTCTTTGAACGTTGATAAGGGTCTTTTTGTGGCTAGATCTTTGTTAGTTTGGCTCGCGAAACTTGGAGTCCCTGCTGCAACAGAAGCATTAAACCCAATCACTCCTCAATACTTAGCAGACCTTGTGTCTTGGTGTGCTATTGGTGCTCGTACTACAGAATCTCAGACACACAGAGAAATGTCCAGCGGTCTATCTATGGCTGTAGGTTTCAAGAATGGAACTGACGGTAATCTTAATGTCGCTATTAATGCTATTCAGGCTTGCTCCTCTCCTCAAAGCTTTTTAGGAATAAATGGCGCAGGACAAATCTCAACCTTCAAAGCTCTTGGAAACAAAAGAGCACACATTATTCTTAGGGGTGGTAAAGATACAAACTATCACAGTGACAACATCTCAAGTTGTGAATCAATGCTAAGAAATAGCAACATACCTGAAAGTATCGTCGTGGACTGCTCTCACGGTAACTCAAGCAAGGACTATACAAAACAAGGAGTAGTGGCTGAGGATATTGGCAGACAAATATCCAGTGGCAATAAATCTATTGTTGGAGTTATGCTTGAAAGTCATCTATTTTCTGGAAATCAGCCCATATCAAAAGATATGCAGTACGGTGTATCTGTTACTGATGGATGTATTGATTGGAATGAAACTAAATCTATACTTAGAAAACTAAGTAAGCAAGTCAGCCCCTAATTTGTTTTACAAATTAAGATCTATCTTTGGCTCCTTTATTCTTGGGTTTTTTCGACCAGAAATTCTTTGCTTCTGACTTGTTTATATTTGAACTACTGCTTTTGCCATGCCTAGGCTTGTTGCGTTTATTGGATTTTTTTAGTTTTTTGCTTTTTGGTGGCAATATTTTTTTTGCCGATTCTGGAACATTATGATCTGGCCAAAAATCATCAACAATCACTCTTTCTAATTTTTTTTGAATTAAGCGTTCAATTGAAAACAATTGGTTAGCTTCATCCGCACTAACCAATGAAACCGCTTCACCATTAGATCCCGCCCTCCCTGTTCTTCCAATTCTATGTATATAATCTTCAGCCACATGTGGTAAATCAAAGTTAACTACGTGTGGTAGTTGGTCTATATCAATACCTCTAGCTGCGATGTCAGTAGCTACTAATACATTGACTTTACCATTTTTAAAATCTGCCAGGGCCTTGGTACGCGCGCTCTGACTTTTGTTACCGTGTATGGCTGTTGCGCTGATTTTTTTCTTTTCTAGGTTATTTGCGATACGATTAGCGCCATGCTTTGTACGACTAAACACCAATACTTGGTACCAGCTGTTTTCCTTAATAAGATGAGTTAATAAGCTTTGTTTTCTTGATTTATCGACAGGATGGATCCATTGTTTAACTGATTTAACGGTAGTATTACGTGGCGTTACTGAGATTTCAACTGGTTCACTAACCAGCTGCTTTGCTAGTTTACGTATATCATCAGAAAATGTCGCTGAGAACATTAGGGTTTGTCTTTTTTTAGGTAGTAACTTTAATATTCTCTTAATATCATGTATAAATCCCATATCCAGCATACGATCAGCTTCGTCAAGAACTAATATTTCAAGATTGTCAAATTTGACTGCATTTTGCGAATGAAGGTCCAACAATCGGCCTGGCGTAGCAACCAATATATCCACTCCAGCACGTAATTTCTTCATTTGTGGGTTTATCTTTACACCGCCAAAAACAACACTTGATTTAAGCGGTAAATTTGCACCATATGTAATGACGCTATCATTGACCTGTGCAGCTAACTCACGCGTTGGTGTTAAGATTAGACATCTCACCTGGTTTGACTTAGTTGTCTCACTTGCTGATAAAATTTGTAGAATCGGCAGGGTGAAGCCTGCAGTTTTACCGGTTCCAGTTTGAGCGGCAGCCATCAAATCTTTGCCTTCTAAAACAACTGGAATTGCCTTCTGTTGTATGGCAGAAGGATTATCATACCCCTGTTTTAATACTGACTTTAGTATTGCTTCGGACAATCCTAGCTTAGAAAAACCCATACTGTTTATGTTAAATGATTACTAAGAATTTTCTTCTGGAGTGCGAGTCTTAACGCTCAAGGCATGCAGCTCACCACTTTTTATATCTTCACTTACTAAAGACATGACAGCTCTTTGTCGAGATAATAGAGACATGCCTTCAAATACCGGGGACACAACTAATGTGGAGCAGTTGCAGCCATCGCCCTCCATGGTAACTACTGAGTTTTCTATTCCTGACTCTATTTTTGCCTGTATTTCTTCTAATGTCATAAGTATTCCTTTTGGGGCAATATTATAGTCTGTATATAACTTATAATGGACTAAACGCACCCTTAAGAGCAAAGAAAAATACTATTGACATAAGTGCACCTGCAGGCAATGTAACAATCCACGATAAAAATATTTTATTTATGACTCTAGTGTCAAGTGCAGCCATACCACGAGCTAGGCCAACCCCTAGGACAGCCCCAACAAGTACCTGAGTTGTTGATACAGGTAGACCGGTACCAGAAGCTATTACGACTGTAGAGGCAGCCGCTAAAGTTGCTGCAAAACCCCTAGACGGTGTTAATTGTGTAATTCCTGTTCCAACAGTAGCAATAACTTTATGACCATAGGTTATAAGGCCAAACACAATTCCTCCACCACCAACTAGAAGAACCCATACAGGCAATGCACTCTTTGCACCTATGATTCCATCGTTATCAATAACTGCATAAATAGCTGCTAGAGGTCCAATGGCATTTGCCACATCATTAGATCCATGCGCAAACGCCATAGCAGCAGCGGTTATAATCATTAGAACACTGAAGACTCTCTCCATTGAAGTGAAATAGAAATCCTCATTCTCTTCAGGATCTAGCTTAATACTCCTAATAATTATTGTTCCTATAAGTGCAACCAAGATTCCAAAGCCTATTGCCAAATAGTAACTTGTTTCAGCATCGAAACTCAAACCAACATGTTTAAGGCCTTTAAATATAGTAACTAATGAAATAACGAAACCAACTAAAAACATATAATAAGGTACATATTTTTTAGCATTTTCAAAAGGTTTTGTTGTATCAATAATTAAACTTTGTAAACTCCTAAACAGCATAAATGCAATGGTACCAGCAACTATAGGTGAAACAATCCAGCTCATTGCGATGTTACCTACTTTATTCCAGGCAACGGCATCAACCCCTACACCAACTGCACCGAAACCAACAATCGCCCCCACTATTGAGTGTGTGGTTGATACTGGCCAACCAAGTGATGAAGCTATGAGTAGCCAAAATCCTGCAGCTAAAAGTGATGCCAACATGCCATAAACCAATAAATGGGGATTATCACTAAATAATGAAGCATCTAATATGCCTTTTCGAATGGTGGCAGTTACCTCTCCTCCAGCTAGAATTGCTCCAGCAAACTCAAATATGATAGCGATTATTATCGCTTGCTTTATCGTTATCGCCCCAGATCCAACTGAAGTGCCCATGGCATTGGCGACATCGTTTGCGCCAACTCCCCAAGCCATAAATAATCCAAAAACAACCGCTAAAATTAATAATAACTCGCCATGATTTGCAATTATATCCATAGCTATTCCTTATTTTGCAAGCAGAATTTCTAGCCTAGATCCGACCTTCTGAGCAGAATCTGCTAGCTCTCCTAGCCATTCGATAGCGCGATAATAGAACACCACATCAATTGGTGGAAGGCTCGACTCTAATGGAAACAGTTTGGCACGAATTGTATGCTGAGCAGTGTCAGACTTGCTTTCCAGACTGTTTATTTGCTTGATAATGTTACTTACAACCTTTCGTTCTCGCTTACCAAATGCAGTTTCCAGCAGCTCGTCTAACTCATTTATTGCTTTTAAGGCTTTCGCAGAAGTTTTCACACACACCTTTGTGAGTTCAATTACATCATCTAATATTTCGTCTGGAAATGTCATCTGTCTATTACACATGAGTCCAGATACGTCTTTAGATATATTAGCAATCGAGTCCTGAATTAGTAACAGGTCTAATAAATCCCTACGCGAGAAAGGCATCATAAAGGTTGAGGGTAAACTTAATCTTAATTTCTTTTTAAGAACATCTGCTTGCTGTTCTCGCTTACTTATATTGGTTCTTATTAGTTCTGCAGTGTCCCATTCGTGGTTTTTCATCGCAAGCATAAGATCATTCAGCAGCTCTATGCACGAATGTGCACTTGTCATGTGCTGTTGAAGTGGACTGATCGGTGATTTACCAAACATTCCATCAATAATACTTTTAGCCATCTCTTATCCTTTATTTTTATTATTCTATTGTTTTCAATTGCGAATTATAAAGTAATTAAGTGGTTTTGTTTTTTATCTATCTCATTTTGAAATATCTCTTCACTAAACTTGAATCTCCTTGTGTCAGCATAAGTTTTAATATTAGTGGTGCTATTTAGCCTATCTGCTATAATTCGTCGCTATATTATTTAACAAATTTATTGGTTATATGAATTTAGATTATCTTGATTTTGAACAGCCTATTGCAGATTTAGAAGGAAAAATTCAAGCTCTAAGCAATATAAATGGTAAGGTTGACATTGCAAATGAAATGGAAGCCCTCAAAACAAAAAGTAACGCCCTAACTAAAAAAATATTTTCATCACTATCTGATTGGCAAGTGTCGCAACTTGCAAGACATCCAAAAAGGCTGTGTACTTTGGATTATGTTGACACTGTTTTTGATGAATTTATTGAACTTCACGGTGATCGAGCCTTCGCTGATGACCATGCGATTGTTGGTGGTTTAGCTAAATTACACGGCAAACCTGTAATGTTTATTGGCCAGCAAAAGGGAACCACAACTCGTGAAAAGTTAAAATATAACTTTGGTATGCCTAGACCTGAGGGGTATCGCAAAGCATTACGCTTAATGAAGTTAGCAGAAAAATTTTCTATGCCAATCATTACCTTTATTGATACTCCTGGTGCTTATCCAGGTATTGGAGCAGAAGAGCGTGGTCAGAGTGAAGCTATTGCTCGAAATCTGTATGAGATGTCTACACTTAAAACACCAATCATTTCCGTAGTAATTGGTGAAGGCGGATCTGGTGGAGCACTGGCTATTGGTGTATCTGATATTATGTTGATGTTTGAATACAGTATCTATTCAGTGATATCGCCAGAGGGTTGTGCATCAATACTTTACAAGGATGCAGGAAAGGCAGATATTGCTGCTGACTCATTAAAATTAACTAGCGCTCACTTGAAGAGATTAGGGCTAATAGATTCAGTAATTAAGGAGCCCCTCGGTGGTATTCACCGTGACCCTGAAAAAGCAAAAAAAATACTGAAAAATGCTTTAAAGTTAAAGCTAGATGATGTAACTTCAAAATCAATAAGTCAAACACTTAAAGATAGGCAAGAAAAACTACTGGGTTTTGGAAAATATAAAGTCTGAAAATCTGTTTCTTGACAACAAGGATATTGTTATTGCCCTGAGTGGCGGCATCGATTCGGTTGTGCTGCTTCACTACCTTCGAACAAATTTTGATTCAAACTTAAGAGCAGTTCATTGTAACCACCACCTCTCAGATTATTGCGATGAGTGGGATAAGTTTTGTAAAAATCTTTGTAAATCCAACAATATTGAGTACTCTAGTGTAGATATATTCTTAGAAAATGAAGCTAATTTAGAAGAAATTGCACGTAAAAAACGCTATCACTCTTTATCTTCTATTTTGTGTAAAGATGAAATATTGTGTACTGCTCATCACATGGATGATCAATCTGAAACTATTTTGTTACAACTCTTAAGGGGTAGTGGTGTTGCAGGACTCTCATCAATGCCGAGAGAGAGACTAATTGGTGAAGGTTTGCACTATAGGCCGTTCTTAAATGTAAATAAATCACAGATAATTGAATACGCAGCTAAACACAAACTGCAGTGGATCGAAGATGATAGCAATGTAAATACTGATTTCAGGCGTAACTTCTTGCGCTCGGAGATTATTCCTAAACTATCTAGTGTATACACGTCAGTAGCATCATCTCTCAGCAGAAGTGCGAGACATCAATCAGAAGCATTAAAACTTATTAGAGATTTGGCACTTATCGATATAAATGAAAATAATTTAGTGGATACTGATAACTGCATTGACATTAAAAAACTTTGTGAATTTGAACAATACCGTATTATTAATATAATTCGATATCACATCAACTCACTAAAGTTTTTGCCTCCTTCGGAAAAGGTAATGGAGCAGATTACTCGCCTACTAGTAGCAAAAGAAGACGCAAACCCACTAACTTGTTGGGGGTCATTTGAAGTTAGACGTTATCAAGGCCGGCTGCACTTTATAGGCAACATTTTAGATAATAAAATCAACACATGCCCATTTTATAAAAAACTTAAAAGTTTGCCGAATTTTTCAATCCGCTACAGAAAAGATGGCCAAAGGGTTAAACTTTCAAACAAATCTCACTCTCAATCTCTTAAGAAGGTATTACAGGAAGCAAGCATACCGCCATGGGAAAGAGATAAACTGAGAATGTACTATATAGACGACCGACTACGTGCCATGGAGAGGATAGGTGAGTTATCAGAAAGCAATTAATATGACCTAGCCTACATTACTCTTTGCAAGTATTGCAGCTCCTAGATCTTCAATTGAAGTTCCTGCAGATTTAAAAACAGTAATCGCTTGCTCAGAATTCATAAGCCCTCTCCTCCCCTTGTGTTTACCAGAGCACAAATCAACAAAGTCTGCAACAATTTTATCTTCGGTGATAGCTCCCTCCTTTATTGGAGTAATTAAATCGCCAGATTCGCTTAATGCACCATCTCTAGTATCAACAAATATCTCCCCAATCTTCATAGTAGTGTTGTTCGTTTCACGCATCTTTGGTGTGAAGCTACCAACTAGATCGAGATGAGTACCATCGCTTAGCCATTCCCCCATAACTAGAGCCTCAGTTGACATGGTAGCACAGCTAATGAGATCGACTTTATGTGCGGTCTGTTCTAGTTGGTCTGTCTCACAAGCAAAGGCTTTAATGCCCTTACTCTTAAGCTCTATGACAAGTTTATTTGTAGACTCTAAATTACGCCCCCAAACATACACAGTGTTAATCGGTCGCACCTTCATATGCGCAGGAATTAAATTACGAGCCATACGCCCTGTACCAACCATGAGCATTGTTTTACTATTCTCCCTTGATAGATATCTGGATGCCAGTGCTGATGCCGCAGCGGTACGTCTTGAGGTGAGCTCACCACCGTCAAGCTGTAGTAGTAAGCGCCCTGTCTTGCCACAACTTAAAAAATAGTGCCCTGTCAAGCCAGCCAAGCCAAGCTTATTGTTCCCAGGAAAAACATTAACAATCTTAACGCCGGAAAACTTACCCTCAATCCATGCTGGCATTATCAATAATGTAGCATCAATGTTTCCTGGAACTTTCATTGTATGGTGATGCCTAACTGGAGAGATTACCTGTTCAGTAAAAACCTCGTCAATTGCATTGATTAAGTCTTTCCAAGGTAAAGACTTAGTGGTTTGCTCCTTATCTAAAATCATTCATCTGTCCAAATATAATTTACTGCAATTCTAACTCAAAAAATACTTCAGCAGTTCATAATTTAGATGTACACATAAGAAACAAATACTTAGTTCAAATTATATTTATTTCGTTATCAACATTTGATTTATAATACGAAAAAAATCAGTCGTTGATTTATACGGGGATATAAGATGACACGAAGAAAAACTGGTGGCAGAGATGCTCGAATCGCTTTAAGAGGAGCCCCTCTTGCTGATATTGAAAAACCCGTGCTTCCTGGGGAAATTGGGGGTAGTTATAAGCCTCTTAATAACAATCAAGTTAAAGCTATCGAAGAGAATGTTTTTCGTATACTTGAGGAGATCGGATTTAACGACGCAACACCTCACTGCATCGAAACTTGTGTAAAGGCTGGAGCAGTTATGGGTGACGATGGCAGACTTAGAATGCCAAGAGATGTTGTAAAAAATGCCATGAATCTAGCTCAACACGGTCTAACGCTGTATGGTCAATCTCCAAAATTTGATTTAGATCTATCTGGCTCAAGAGTTCACTTTTCTACTGCAGGTGCAGCTGTGCTCATAGCTGACCCTGAAAACAATGAATACCGTGAATCTGTCAGTAAAGACCTATATGATATGGCGAGAATCGCAAGTAAATGTGAGCATATTCACATGTTTCAAAGAACATGCGTTCTGAGAGATATAAGTGATCCGCGCTCACTAGACATAAATTCCATTTATTGTGCAGTCATGGGAACACAAAAACATATAGGCACAAGCTTTACTGAGGAGCACCACGTAACAGACGGCTTAGAGATGCTCCATATCATTGCTGGAAGCGAAGAAAAATGGAGAAAACGACCATTTGTAAGTATGAGTAACTGTTTCGTTGTACCTCCGATGAAGTTTGCACAGGAATCTTTGGAATGCCTACGGGTTGGTGTAGAGGGAGGTATGCCTGTGTTGTTATTGTCTGCTGCACAAGCCGGTGCCACTGCACCACCTCTGTTACCAGGAGTTGTTTCTCAGGCCTGGGCAGAATGCCTTGGCGGATTAGTATATGTTAATGCTATTGAGCCAGGCGCTCCTGCAATTATTGGAACATGGCCATTTGTGTCTGATCTGCGAACAGGTGCTATGTGCGGCGGATCTCCAGAGCAGGGCTTAATTTCAGCAGCATGTGCGCAGATGGGTAATTATTTTGACCTTCCAACTGGAACGGCAGCAGGGATGACTGACTCAAAATTTCCCGACTTCCAGGCCGGAACAGAGCGTGCCTCTACTCATGTAGCAACTGCAATGGCTGGTGCTAATATAATTTATGAATCTGCTGGCATGTATGCGAGTTTGCTTGGTACTTGCCCAGAAAGTTTGATTCTTGATAATGATTTTTTGGGGGCATCTATGAGAATGACAAAGGGTTTCAGTAATGACAGCGAAGAATCTCTATGTTTTGATGCAATAAAGAATGTCTGTTTAAATAATCTTGGGCACTATCTTGGATCTGAAGAGACCATAAAGGTCATGCAAAGTGAATATATATATCCAGAGTTTAGTGACCGTGATAGTCCTAATGACTGGAAAGATAAAGGCAAACCTGTACTTTTAGACAAAGCTATTAGTCACAAAAAACACATACTTTCAAGCTATTTTCCAGACCACATAAGTGATAATACTGATAAAGCGTTACGAAAAAGATTTGATATTTCACTCAGTAGATCTGCAATTGGTAGAGGGCCCTTGTAACTAAATATGAAAACACATGCGCGAGTTGTAATAATTGGGGGAGGGTCACTAGGGGTCAACCTAATGTATCACCTATGTGAAGAGGGATGGAGTGATTTACTGTTAATTGAGAAGGGTGAGCTAACTAGCGGGTCTACCTGGCATGCTGCTGGACTATGTCCTAACTTTAATGGTAACCACACATTATCCAAAATTCACGAATACACTATAAAGTTGTATGACGAAATCCTACCTCTTAAAACTGGTCTTGAATCTTCTTTTCATAAAACCGGGTCACTTAGGGTGGGATATACTGAGACCGAAGAGCAGTGGTTCAGAAACATTATTAGTAGATCAAATCATGTCGGATGCGATATGCGCTTTGTCTCTAAGAATGAAGCTGCATCTATAAATCCTATGATGAATTTTGACAATGCTAGATGTATTTTATATACCCCGAATGATGGTCATGTCGACCCAACCACAGTGGTAACACAATTAGCCCAGTTAGCTAAAAAAAATGGTGCGGAAATATCAACTATGAACAGAGTTTTAGATATTAACACTTTGCCCTCAGGTGAGTACGAAGTAATAACTGAGTTAGGAAACATTGTTGCTCAACATGTTGTAAATGCAGCTGGATGCTTTGCACCTCAGGTAGCAAAAATGGTTGGTTCGTATGTTCCATTAATAAATTTACAGCACCAATATTTGATAACTGAAAATCACCCTGAAATAGCTAAACTAGCAAAAGAATTACCTGTAACCCGAGACTCCATAGCTACAGCATACATTCGTCAAGAAGGTAACGGCTTTTTGATCGGACCTTATGAGACCAGAGGATCTAAACCGTGGGCCCTTGAGGGACTAGAGTGGTCCTTTGATAGGGAATTATTTGAAGGTGACCTAGAACGACTTATGCCATGGCTAGAGCGATGCATGGAAATAGTTCCGCTATTCAAGGAGGTTGGAATTAGTACCGTTATCAATGGTTTAATTACTCATACGCCAGACGATAACCTTCTAGCTGGCCCTGTTAAAGGTCTAAAAAATTTCTGGAACTTATGCGGAGCAAGTATAGGTATAGCTCAGGGTGGAATAGGCAAATATTTAGCTCAGTGGATAGTGCATGGTCAGACTGAGCTGAATATGTCCTCTCTGGACTCTAGAAGATTTGATAGGTGGGCAGATAAAAATTACTGCATAACCAAAGCTATCGAGTCTTATGAAAGAATGTACGCAATGGCAGCACCAAATGAAAATCGACCGCACGGTAGGCCGATAAGAGTTAGCGCTCTGCACACTGTTTTGGCTCAAAAGGGGGCACACCATATAGTAAATACTGGATTTGAAAAGCCGGCATGGTTCTCAAAAAATGGTGTAACACAAGAGACACATACTTGGTCACACAGCGAAGCACACGATATAGTTGGAGAAGAATGTAGGGCAGTAGAACAATCTTGTGGCATAACTGACATCAGTGGTACTGCAAAGTTCAAAATAACTGGCAATGACGCCTTTAGTTTTATTGACAACATGTCTTGTAACAAACTACCTACTATAGATGGCAGAATAGGGCTGACACTTTTCCATGCAGAAAACGGTGGAATCATGGCAGAGCAAACCATAAGTCGTATAAATGAGAATGAATTTATATTGATGGGAGCAATAAGCTCACAGGTGAAGGATTATCAGTGGCTTGAATGGCACTCAAAGGAATATGACGTTACTCTTGAAGATATAACAGAAATCTGGGGCGGAGTCCTATTGACTGGACCTAGCTCTCGCAAAATATTATCTAAATGCACCAATGAAGATTTGGGTAACGATTCATTCCCTTGGCTCAGTTGCAGAACAATCAAGATAGATTCAGCGGACGTATTTGCTATGCGTGTATCCTATGCAGGTGAACTTGGATGGGAGCTTCATATGCCAAGCTGGCAACTCATCTCTATATATGAATCATTGATGGAAAGTGGTTCTGAATGGGACTTAATAGACTTCGGTGGTCAGGCATTTAACTCAATGAGAATGGAAAAAATGTACCGAGCATATGGTAACGAGTTTACCGAAGAAATCTCTGCACTAGAGGCGGGAATGGATAGATTCCTAGACCTAAGTAGGAATTTTATTGGCTCTGAAAATATTCGAAAGAGAAAAACAAATGGAATAACTATGAAGTTAGCTTACCTTGCTTTTGATGACAAAATACCTGCTGAATGCTTTGGAAACGAGTCGATATTTAGTAATGGGGAGCTAGTTGGAATTATAACTGGAGGTGCGTACGGGCATCGTGTTGGATATAGTATCGCTTTCGCATACCTTAAACCAGGTATGTGCAGTGATGGAGAAAGCTTAACAGTAGAAACCTCTTTAGGAAAGCGCAAATGCCATGTAATCAATGAAGCTGCTTATGACCCTGGTAATAATAAATTACTAAGCTAATCAGTCTATAAATTATTTAACTATTTAATAAAACAATTTATCTATAATCTTCCATATGCAAGAGCTGGAACAACTTAAACAAATAAAAAGTCCGTGTGTAAGTATTTGTAAATACAATAACAATAATTACTGTATTGGCTGCAAGCGTTACATGAACGAGATATTCGATTGGTTTGATTATTCAAACGAAATGAGAGAGGCAATCATGAGTGATTTAATTAACAGGGACATTGATATTGCAAGATAAAAGGTCTGTCGTTTTATTTATAGTAACGCTTTTCAGAAGACTAAACTCCTGACAACTCTTCTATTCAATAGCTTAGCTATATCTGAAGTCTGACAACTTAACATTGTTAATTATTAATAATGCTGTAATAGTTAATACTGCACCAATTACGGTATTCAAATATATAACCTCTTGCAAAAATAACACGCCCAGCAATATGACAAAAAATGGTACTAAGAAAGTATAGACAGTAGCCTTTGCTCCTAATTTTTGCATACCTACAAAATATATAGTGGTCGCAAATGTAGTACTACCTACAGACATTAATATCATGTTAAACCAAAAGATTTTGTCCATCTCAAGAATAGAGCCGTTCACAGGCTCAAAATAGATTGCACTATTTAGCACTGTAGAAATCAAATAAATATAAAAGCTAAAGGTCAAAGGATTAATATCACTACTATATGACGTTACAATTGAAAGAAGCGCAAAACTTAGAGCTGCCCAAAGCAAAAGCACAGTAGCCGAGCTGAATATTTCATCGGACTGAAATTGCCAAACCTTTAACATAATTGAGATCCCTATAGCACCTAATAGCAATGCTATCCAGTCCTTTTTCACTGGACTTTTTTTACCACTAAAAACAAGAATTACGTAAACAATGATTGGCATTAAAGTGGTTATTAATGCCCCTCCAAAATTAGCTGTACTTGCACCCGTACCAACAAAAAATAGCTTCGTGTAAGATACAAGAAATATGGCTGAAATTATTGCAAAACAGAAATTTTTTATGCCAACCTTAAAAGAAATTTTCAATGCCAAAATCATAGGCGCCATTGTCAGTGTTGTTATCAGGTATCTATAGGTAACGAGCTCATGCTCGTTGATATACATAATCAAAATTTTAGCGCTAACGAAAGAGCTTGCCCATAAAAACATGGCTAATATCATCATTAATGGCAAGATTTTATTTAAATTCATAAGGATTACAATATAAGTAGACTGACTCCGACTAGAGCCATGACAGTCCCTGAAGTCTTGTTAATTCGTGCTGCAATAATTGGCGAACTAATTGATTTTCTCAAACTGCTGCCTACTAAAGCCCAAACAATGGCTGCACCAAAAATCGCGATTACAACTGCCAGCATTATCTGCGCATTGTAAGCTAGACTTAATTTATTAATATCGACCAGGGCAGGCATAATAGACAAATAATAAATCATTACCTTTGGATTGCTTGCTGAAATTATATATCCAGTCATAATATCTTTTGAATTTGATATATTAGATCTCCCCTTACCAATATTTATTGATTTGGATGACCACTGTAAATAACCAAGATACATTAAATACATTGCACCAAGAACACGGATAATACCGATGACTGGTGTCAAATACTCTGACATCACGTCCAAAGATAGTATAACTAAAGTAAGATATGTTAGGTCACCAAACACGGCACCAACCGCAAATAACATGCTAGAGAAAAACCCTCTAGAGGTACTGATAGATAGTAGTGCTAATATTCCTGGTCCGGGACTGACTGCGTATAACCATGTTGTGACTGTAATAAAAATAAATGTGGTGAATTCCATAGTTGTATAGCTGTTGATATCTCTTCAAAGATAGTGTATTTAAACTTAGTACGGATTAGATATTCCTATTTTTTCTAAAATAGTTATCTCTGCACTCTCCATCTTTACAGCATCATCATCATGGTCATGGTCAAACCCCAACAGATGCAGTGTGCCGTGTACTGCCATATGAACTAAATGATCCTTAAAGTTTTTGTTTTGTTCAATTGACTCTTCCAATACAACCTCTGTACAAATTACCACGTCACCCAAAATCTGTTCATCAATCTCGATAGGTAAATCATTGCCAAATGAGAGAACATTGGTGGTCTTATCCTGTTGACGATAGGTGTTGTTTAGTATGCGAATATCATTCTTATTTACAAAACGAATGACAAGCTCACTATCCCCTTTATTGAGATCTTCAATTACAGTTTGCATGATATTACAGAGTGTAGGCTCATCAACGCTGACATCGTCAATACTATTTTGAATAACAATCATACTTACACTAAGCCATTGAGCATTTATTGATAAAATGATTCATTTTAGTCTTAATTAATTAATTTTGCCATTAATCATTGAAGTTGCCATTCCGGTACCACTTAATAAAACTTTTGATTATCTGTGTGATGATGATGTGGCCATCGGAGCACGTGTAAGAGTGCCGTTTAGCCGTAAAAAAGTAGTCGGTATAGTTATCGCTATAAAGGATAAAAGCGATTTCAAAAAGTTAAAAACTGTTGAGCATGTTCTAGACGACCAAGCAATACTGAACAAGCCCATTTTAGATTTTTTATTTTGGTCTTCTAATTATTATCACCACCCTATTGGTGAAGTAATTTCAGCAGCTCTACCTAAAAACCTGAGGCTTGGCAAGGAAGCCAAAATCAAAAAAAACACGTTACCTCCTTCCGAAGTAGAGTTTGCGGACTTTAATATTACCGAGGAACAAAATGTTGCAATTGACAAGATATTAAGCTTTCAAAACTCATACCACAGCTTCCTCTTGCATGGAGTTACAGGTAGCGGTAAAACTGAGGTTTATCTAAACTGTACACAAGCAATAATTGAGCAAGATGGGCAGGTTCTGGTTCTGGTTCCTGAAATAGGGCTAACACCGCAAATGATATCGCGCTTTGAATCTAGACTAAAAACCAATGTAGTGGCTATCCACTCTCAACTAAATGAAACTCAGAAGCTGGACGCTTATTTAATGGCTAAAACAAATAAAGCGGGTGTCATTTTGGGTACACGGAGTGCAATATTTGCTCCAATACCTAATCTAGGATTGATTATTATTGACGAGGAGCATGACGGCTCATTTAAGCAACAATCCGGATTTCGATACTCCGCAAGAGACTTAAGCTATATACGTGCAAGACAGGCCAACATTCCAGTCATATTAGGTACCGCGACTCCGTCACTAGAGACTCTTAAAAATGTAATGGATAATAAAGTAACCAGACTAACACTTTCAAAGCGTGCTGGTGGGGCCGAATTACCTGCGGTAAGTTTAATCGACATGCGCAGCCATTTTGGTGGCCTTCTTTCAACTATGCTGGTTGAAAAAATGCACAGACATCTTAAAAATAAAAGGCAAGTAATGCTCTTCATTAACCGTCGCGGTTACGCGCCTGTCTACTTCTGCAAAGACTGTGGCTGGAAAGCTCAGTGCAGTCACTGTGACTCGACGGTAGTTTATCATAGACAAATTAATCGATTAAAGTGTCACCACTGTGGAGAAGAACAAGTACCTATAAGTACTTGCCCAGAATGTGATAAAACGAGTCTAGAAGTTTTTGGATTCGGCACAGAGAGACTTGAAGAGACATTGGCGTCATATTTTCCAAATATACCTGTCATTCGTATTGATCGTGACACTACAAGACGCAAAAAATCGTTCGCTCAACACCTAGAACAGATTAACTTAGGCAAACCGTGCATAATCGTTGGCACTCAGATGTTGGCAAAGGGTCATGATTTTTCTAACCTGGCATTAGTAGGAATTCTAGACATTGACGCTGGACTACTTTCTGTCAACTTCAGGGCAACTGAGCACTTATCTCAGCTACTCATACAGGTTTCTGGCAGAGCCGGTAGAGACAAAGAAAAAGGTGAAGTGGCAATTCAAACTAGATACCCTGACCACTCTATTTTTAATTATGTGTTGTCAAATCGCTATACTCAATTTGCAAGTGGGTTATTGAAGCAGAGGCATAATGCATTGTTGCCACCTTTTTCACATCAAGCACTGATATGCTCCAACTCGAAGGACAAGCATAACGCTGAACAGTTTTTAATAGACGTTGCTGTTATGTTAAATAGTATTAATATTAATTCTGTAGAGGTGTTGGGTCCTGTGTCTGACGTTATTGAGAAAAAATCAGACTATTACTACTTTAACTTGTATCTACAGTCAGTCGACAGAGCGTCATTACATCAGATGTTGTCAACATTTAGTGAGCACGTAGACTCACTAAAACTTAAAACGAAGGTTAGGTGGTATATGGATATTGATCCAATCGAATAAAAACTAATCAGTATTTTGTTCTAAATAAAGATACACAGCAAATGCGTTTTTTCTGTTGGCCTTATCAAAAGCAACCTCTGTCTCAAATTCTGACCAATCAATCGAATCGTATGCCTCATCAAACTCCTTCATATCCTCAACAACAGGCCTGAAATTGTCCAACAAGAAGTTAAGATAACGATGGGTCAAGTCCATAGTTTGTTTCGGCTCGTCTGACGCCCTGCCATGCCCAGGTATGAAATAAGTAACTGGCATTCTACTAACCATTTCAATTGTTTTTGCCCACTCAATAATGTCAGCATCACCTACAAAAGGTATCCTGCCTTCAAAAATAATGTCTCCACTATACAGAGTCTTATCAGTTATATTAAGTAAAGACATATCTCCATCTGAATGTACCTTTCCGAAATAGCTTATTAAGAATTGATGATTGCCCAGACTGAATTCAAAATCTTTTTCGATAATTCTGTCCGGCTCAACAATGTATGTGTCATCATTCACCCAAGGAAAAAGAGACTCGCGTCTTGAATCTAGCATGTTTTCTGAAAGCTCTGAGTCTATATAAACACGCACACCTTGTGGTGCCCATATCTTAGCTCCCTGTTCCTTAAAAACCTGTAAACCGTAAATATGGTCAGCATGGTAATGACTGACTATCACTAACTTTATGTCCTTGTCTGTCACTTTACGAATCTCACTAAGCATAGCGTTTGCAAGTGATGGGGAGCCTAAGGCATCGAATACAACTACGCCATCACTAGTAACGATAAATCCTGAGTTTGATATAAAACCTTCAAACTCAGTAGCGGCACCAGACATTCCGAGCACATAATATGATCCACCAGAAATATTTTCAGCGCTAACCTCAACACTGACCTTGTCATACTCTGTAGCTTGTGCTGATAGCATTATCAAGCTTATCAATATAACTAAATTATTCATATCTCCGAGACAACTGTTTTGATTGCATTGGTAATTTTAAATAACTCATCATCGTTTATCACGAAAGGCGGCATCGTATACAGCAACTTGCCATATGGTCTCAACCAAACTCCAAGCTCTATCAGTCGATTCTGTGTACGCTCCATATTAATATTACTAATTAGCTCAACAACACCAATAGCTCCAATGACTCTGACATTCTTTACTGACTCACTAGAATTCAATGGAAGTAGCTCAGAATTTAGTATTTTTTCAATACGATTTATATTCATTTTCCATTCCGAACTTAACAGCAAATCTATGCTAGCATTTGCAGCAGCACAGGCCAAAGGGTTACCCATAAAGGTTGGCCCATGCATCAGCATACCAACATATTTGGCAACATCGTCATTTGCTAAAGTGGCGGCCATAGACATGTAGCCACCAGTCAGAGCTTTGCCCAAACAGAGTATATCTGGTGAAATGTTTGCATGCTCACAACCAAATAGCTTTCCTGTTCTACCAAAACCGGTTGCAATTTCATCAACTATAAGTAATACATTGTACTCATCGCACAGCCCCCTTGCAGCAACCAAGTAATCGTATTCATAAATATTTAAACCTCCAGCTCCTTGAACTATTGGCTCCAAAATCATTGCAGCTATACATTCATGATTATTCTCGAGCGTTTCTCTTAAATCATTTATGGCAACCTTGGAATTACCTTTGGTAGGCCTTGTAACAAAAAAATGCTGCGGCAAGACTGCGGAAAAAAGATGATGCATACCGTTCTCTGGATCACATACACTCATAGCACCAAAGGTGTCCCCGTGATAGCCGCCTAGAGGGGTCAAGAATCGTGTTTTATCGTATTGTTTTTTGTTGTACCAGTACTGAAGTGCCATCTTCAAAGATACCTCAACCGCTACAGAGCCAGAATCCGCCAAAAACACTTTGCTTAAACCTTTCGGGGTGATACTAATAAGTTTATGACAAAGATCTATAGCTCCTCGGTGTGTTAGTCCACCAAACATCACATGAGACATGCTATCAATTTGTTCTTTCAGTGCTAAGTTAATAGTGGGATGGTTATAGCCATGAATTACTGACCACCAGGAGCTCATGCCATCAATAACTTGGCGTTGATTTTCTAGATTTAAATACACACCCTCAGCGGACTCTACTAGGTGTGTAGTGACGTCGTTAGGAATCCTCGCATAAGGATGCCAAACATTGGAATCATCAAATGTATTCATAGTAAAGGATATTTTACCAACACCTGTGCTTACAAGTGGTTTTTTAATTCTTCCATTGAGTCAATAACTAGGTCTGGATTGGCTTCACGAATATCGTTACCATGATTATAGCCATAGGACATGCAGATAATTTCAAAACCCGCAGCTCTTGAGGCCTTTACATCACTAATAGAGTCTCCAAGCATCATTGAGTCTTTTGGCTCTATTCCGAAGAAATCTGCCGCATGTAGTAGTGGTAGTGGGTCTGGCTTTTTCTTTTCTAATGTGTCTCCAGAAATAATAATTTCAAAGTCATTGTAAATGCCTAAATCCTTCAATATTGGTATGGTAAATTGTTCTGCCTTATTGGTAACACAACCTATCCTATATCCTTCATCCTTTAGATAGTCCAGTCCTATCCTAACTCCATCATATAGGCAGGAACGTTCCGAAGTATTTTTTGCATACAGTTCTAAAAATATTGGATACGCCTTCTCAAAGTCGACCTTATTGATGCTGCCTTCAAGCTCACCACTAAGTGAACGCTCTACTAATTTAGGCACACCATTGCCTACCCAGTGACGAACCTTTTCCTCGCCCCATACATTTCTACCCATTACAATCATTGTCTGATCTACGCAATAAGCTAAGTCAGGAACACTATCTACTAGCGTTCCATCAACATCTATCATAACGAGTTTTGGATTAAATTTTATTGACACCTAGTTTTTACTTTGAGCTATTACTGTATTATTATCAGAATAACATGGATTAAATTAACGGAACATTGTAATGGATAATTACCCCACAATTGGATTTATTGGTGCTGGAAATATGGCTTATGCTCTCATTTCTGGTTTAATTGAAAGTGGTTACAGTAAAAACAATATCAAAGCAAGCGATCCCAACAAGGATTTGTTATCCCTTCGCCATGACGAATTTAAGCTTGAGATCTTTACGGATAATTCAAAATTAACTACTGCATGTGATGTTATAGTACTTGCAGTTAAACCTCAAGTGCTCCCCAGCGTTTGTAAAGCTATCAAAGACAATATAGGGCACAAACCTTTAGTTATATCTATCGCAGCTGGAGTCAGGGTTAACGACATTAATCGCTGGCTTGGAGGAAAATCATCAATAGTAAGGGTTATGCCTAATACTCCTGCATTATTAGGAAAAGGTGCTGCTGGTATATTCGCAAACGACTCAGTTTCCGATGCACAAAAAGATCTGAGTAAAGAAATACTAGATTCAGTTGGAGATTGTTTTTGGGTAGATGATGAGAAACTACTGGATGCTGTTACAGCCTTATCTGGTAGTGGTCCAGCTTATTTCTTTTTGTTTATCGAGTCTATGACAAAAGCTGGTGTAGCGCTTGGTCTAGATGAAGAAACAGCACAAAAACTCAGTATCCAGACTGCTCTCGGTGCGAGCGTGATGGCAAGTAACTCCAAAGACATTTCTCCACGCCAACTTAGGTCAAATGTAACATCTCCGAATGGAACAACGCAAGCTGCAATTAATTCATTTCAAGATCAAAATTTTGAAATGATTGTTTCCCATGCAATGCGTGCAGCATTCGAAAGATCAAGAGAAATGGGAAATGAGTTGGGAAATGATGAATAACTTCATATCACAGACTACTCTATAATTCTTCATGCTGTCGGATGAGGATACTCTCAAAATAAATGTACTTATTGCTACCTCAATCGCGATTCGAATTGATTTATATAAACAAGTAGTTGTTGGTCTCTCTAAAAACAAGAAGGAACAAATAGTTAAGCTTAATCCATCACAGGACAGCGCAAAGTACATAAATGAAGTGCGGTCACTTTTAGTTAATAAAACACTCGGCACAATGGGTGGCTATCCATCATATCTAAAGCGCTGGTCAAGGATGGGGCAAGTTAGCTCTACAAATTTAATGTCACTTCTGATGATTGGAAATATTGAGGCTGTAGTTGCAGTTTCTAATTCCAAAAACTTAGATAATGAAACTCTAGAATTAGTTTGGTGGTGTGCTACTAATACCGACCAACAGGCTGAAATTGGTAGATATTTACTTAGGCATGATTTTGTTGTTGGGCATGCAGTAGGAAACAATATAGCTGACTTTTTGTTAGAATTTTTGCCATTCACATCTGATATAACTAAACAAATTGACACAACTAATCTTATACTGCAGGGCACACTCATAAGTGAAAAATCAAAGTCGCAGTTATGGAAACAGGGACAACGGAAGACTGCTCTGCTGGTTGGTTTTATTGAAAGAATGCAAAATAAGTTGCCAAACACAAACAATACAGCTGGACTGAATTGCAATGAACCTATGTTAGATAATATTTGTTCTGTGCAAGGACAAATACTACTAACAACTATACAGCATATATTAAAAAAAATTAACCAAGAACATGTACTGTATCGTTCACTTGATGTTTTAGGTCAATACCTTGCACACCCAATGATTCAACCATTTGAATCTATTGGGCAGTTACAAGAACAGAGCAAAACTGTGTTTGAAACTCTTGCAATAGACAACGCAAAAGTAGCATCAAGGTTATTTCTCGCAGGGGTTAGCGAGCGCCTAGTAGTGAGCACTATCTCTGCTCACGGTTTAGCTGGATCAGCGATTAGAAAAAAATTATCGAACGTTTTAAATCCGATACAAGAAGCATTAACTATACTAACCACCCCATAGCAGCTGTAGGTTTGCAATTGCAGCGAGTGAAGCGGTCTCTGTTCTAAGAACTCTTTGTCCTAACGTTATTGCGATACAACCTGACTTGATAGTGCTGTCTATTTCTGCACTAGTTAGTCCTCCCTCTGGACCTATTATTATTGTTGCCTCTCTCATTGGTTTAATATCAAGTAATGATACTTCTGCCTGATGATGCAATACAATTCCATTAGTTATATCTGTATTAACGAATTCATCAAGAGTTATAGTATCTAATAGGTCAGGTATGGTTGATCTTCCTGACTGTTCAGAGGCGCCAATTATGACTTTCTGCCAATGCATATTCCTCTTAACTAGCTTTTCACCTTTTAGTTTTACAACACACCTTTCGCTCATAATAGGAACTATCTTGCTGACCCCTAACTCGACAGCTTTTTGTATTAAAAAATCCATTTTTTCACCCTTAGCAATGCCCTGCGCTAAGGTTATTTTTAGTTTTGACTCGGAATGATTTTTCTCACAAGAATGAACTACAACTTCGCAATGTTTTTTTACATTGACTACTTTTGAATAGTAGTTCTTACCATCACCATTAAACAAAGTTATGTCTTTGCCCTGCGGAAAACGCAAAACCTTAACTAGGTGATGGTATCCATATTCATCTAAAATTATGGTACTGCCAATCTGTAGATGGGTATTTTGATACAAACGGACATGTTTCATGGTATCTTAATCAAGCATTTTGTGACTTATAAAATTATGATACATAAAAAAAGAAGACTGTCGTTACTAAACAAACTAGACGATAACGCGATAGTTATAATTTCAACTAACCCTCAACAACAACGTTCAGGGGATACCTATTATCCTTATCGTCCAAACAGCGACTTTTATTATCTAACTGGCTTCAATGAGCCAGAAGCTGTAGCAGTGATCTCCAGAACTTCATACTCAATTTTTCTAAGACCTAGAGACAAGGACAGAGAAGTTTGGGATGGAAAGCGTCTAGGAGTCAAGAGCGCCCCTAGCAAATTAAATGCGGACAAATCATTTTCAATTGAAAGTCTAAAGGATAATCTACCAAATCTGCTTAATCAACAAAGTACTGTTTTCTTTGATCCAGACTTATTTTTAATCGACACTAATATTGTTGATACCCTTCCAGACATTAAATTTAATTCTGTGGCTCATCACATTCACGAAATGAGACTTATAAAAGATGAACATGAAATTTCTATAATGAAAAAAGCAGCGAGTATATCGGTCAATGCACACGAGATAGCTATGAAATACACTAGGCCTGGTCTTTTTGAGTATGAAGTACAGAGTATTTTTGATGGCTACTTTACAAAAAATAACTCTCAGCATGCTTACTCTCCAATTGTTGCTGGTGGTGAAAATGCTTGCGTGTTGCATTACATTGAAAATATCAAGCCCCTGAATGAGTGTGATTTGGTTCTAATAGATGCCGGTTGTGAGGTGGAATGCTATGCTTCAGACATCACTCGTACATTCCCAATAAGCGGAACTTTTTCTTCATCCCAAAGACAAATATACCAAATAGTGCTTGATGCGCAGATTGCAGCAATTGACTGTATAAAGCCTGGAGTAATAGTTACTGAACCACATAAAATTGCCAGCAATATAATTAGACAAGGTTTAATTGATATCGGAATACTTGATAGAAATGGAGATCTATCACAGTTTTATATGCATGGTACCGGTCACTGGATAGGTTTAGATGTTCATGATGTTGGTGAGTATAAGTATAAAGAGAGTCCTAGAAAGTTCCAGTCAGGTATGGTAATAACTGTTGAGCCAGGCATTTACATAAACAATAATGATAAAATTAACCCTGCCTACCACAACATTGGAATTCGAATAGAGGACGATGTGTTGGTAACAGATAACGGAAACACTGTATTAACAGGATCGCTAGTTAAAGAAATAAATGACATTGAATCAATAATGAAAAATTAAACATGAATATACAACAAGCAATTAAAGCTGTAATGGCAAAACAAGACTTATCAAAAGAACAGATGAATGAAGTAATGACAGACATTATGACTGGCAAAACAACTGACGCTCAGATAGGCGGCTTTTTAGTCGGATTATCTGTTAAAGGGGAAACGGTTGCTGAAATTACAGCTGCTGCGAAGGTAATGCGCTCATTGGCTAAGGGTGTATCTTTAAATAACACAAAACACCTGGTTGATACATGTGGAACAGGGGGTGATGGGCTAAGTTTATTCAACATATCTACTGCATGTGCTTTTGTTGTAGCTGCAGCTGGCGGGAATGTAGCAAAACATGGCAACCGCAGTATATCTTCAAAATCTGGCAGTGCGGATGTTCTTGAAGCTGCGGGTGTTAATCTAGATATGAGTGCAGAAAATATTGGGAAATGCGTTGACAATATTGGGGTTGGATTTATGTTCGCTCCTGCTCATCACTCTGCAATGAAATTTGCAATTGGAGCACGCAAAGAGTTAGCAGTTAGATCAATCTTTAATGTTCTTGGGCCGTTAACTAACCCTGCAAAAGCACCCAATCAAGTTATGGGAGTCTATGACAAGTCACTTGTTGAACCGATAGCAAATGTACTTAAAAATCTAGGATCAAAGCACGTCATGGTCGTTCACTCAGAAGACGGACTTGACGAAATATCAATCGCAGATGACACCTTCGTTGCAGAACTCATTGATGGTGAAGTAATAACTTACACAATCAACCCTTCTGATTTTGGGATACCTTTGGGTGATCTAAGTGACATAAAAGCTGAAGATTCTATTGAATCGTTGGCACTTATACAGCAAGCACTTGATGGCAAAGATGGTACTGCAAAAAATATTATCGCTCTTAACTCTGGAGCTGCTATTTATGTTTGTGGTCTTGCTAACTCACTTCAGGCAGGCATAAACAAAGCTATTGATGTGCTAAACAACGGTTCTGCTCACGAGAAGTTGGATGACCTAGTTAGAGAAAGCACTGGCTGTTAACTGGGACCACTAACAATGAATAAAAACACAAACCTTATCTGGATAGACCTTGAAATGACTGGCCTTGTTCCAGAAAAAGATGTCATAATCGAGATCGCTACTATTGTAACTGACGCTAACTTAAACACTCTTGCTGAGGGCCCATCACTAGCAATTCACCAAAAAACTGAATTACTCTTAGGTATGGACGAATGGAACACCAACCAGCACAACAATTCTGGCCTGGTTCAGCGTGTTAAAGAAAGCACCATATCTACCAAACAAGCTGAAATTCGAACTATTGAATTTTTACAAAAATACGTAAACCATGGTGCCTCTCCAATGTGCGGTAATACTATTTGTCAGGACAGAAGGTTTTTATACAACTATATGCCCAAATTAGAACAATTTTTTCACTACAGGCATATTGATGTGTCAACAATAAAAGAGTTAGTGTCTCGCTGGAAACCAGAATCAACTTTGAAGTCAGATAAGAACTCTGCTCATCTAGCACTGTCAGATATTCGTGACTCTATTGATGAACTAAAATACTATCGAGATAATTTCATAGATGCCTAAAACCTGGTTCGCGCCCGCCAAAATTAACCTGTTCTTACATATAAACTCAAAAAGAGCTGATGGCTACCATAATATCCAAACAATATTTCAATTACTTGATTATTGCGATGAGTTAACCTTCTCAATTACAGAGAATAAAAAAATAAATAGAGTCAGTGGTAATACCGATATTGAAGAAAATAAAGACCTGATAATAATGGCAGCAAAATTATTACAGCAAGAAACAAACGTAAAGCTTGGTGCTGACATTTCAGTTATAAAAAAAATCCCTTCTGGTGGTGGGCTAGGTGGCGGCAGTTCTGATGCCGCTTGTACACTTGTAGCTCTGAATCAGCTCTGGAAAACTGAATTAACTGAATCACATTTAATGGATCTAGGTTTAAAATTAGGTGCAGACGTGCCAGTATTTATTAATGGCCATAGCTCCTGGGCAGAAGGGGTTGGTGAAATATTAAACCCTATGGAACTACCTCAACATTACTTTTTAGTTGTTTCAATCAAAAAGCATATATCAACAAAAGAAATTTTCTTGCATAAAGCATTGACAATGACTCCACAGATAGGGAAAATGTCTGACTTCTCTGATTTGATTGAGCCACACAATGACTGCCTTCAATCGGCCATCGAGCTGGAAGGCGAGATTACTGAAGTTATTAGCCATCTAAAGACATATAACAATGCCTTATATGAGCCAAGAATGACTGGGACTGGAAGTTGTGTATTTCTAGAGTTTAATCAAGAAAAGGATGCGGTGGTAGCGCAAAAAAATCTACCAAAAAAATGGTTAGGATTTACAGCTAAAGCTATTAATACCTCTCCTGTACACAGTCCCGCATAAGTGTTTGCGGATGTACTGCATTATTGGGCTGTCGCCAAGCGGTAAGGCAACGGGTTTTGATCCCGTCATGCGCAGGTTCAAATCCTGCCAGCCCAGCCATAGTAATTCCTAAAATAAAATAACTTGATTGTTCTGCAATTCGATTTAGCCAAAAACTTTCTTTATATCTTCAAATTTTGCAGTAATAGCATGCACGTTAGTATATCCCATTTGTTGTAAAGATAGAGCTGCTAACGAAGCACGTCCACCTCCAGCACAGTGCGTTAATATCAGAGTGCCAGATTCAGGGCATGCTTTTGATATTTGCATTTCTATCAAACCGCGAGAGATATTTATTGAGTCGCTGAGTTTGGATTTTTCGACACTTTGAGCCTCACGTACATCAATAATTATGTGATTTACAAAAGAATCATAAAGATCTTTAGCTGCAATCGGGTCTATACAATTAATTTGATCTTGAGCATTTTTTATTAGCTCGTCAGCTGTTTTTATCATAATAATTTTTCCTTAAAATATATTAATAATTTAAATTATATTTTACTATATTAATATTAGCTAATATTAATATAATACAGAAAATTGGTTGACTTAAATTAATAAATTATATTTTGCTTTAATAGACTTAATTATAAGTATTGATTTGCTGTTGTTTTAATTATATAAGTTTGTATAATTAACAACTCTAATACCTCTGTCTAAATTTATGTCATTAGATACAATTAAAATATTTAGCGGGAATGCCAACCCTGAACTGTCTGGAGATATTATTTCTAGTCTTGGTGTTATTCAAGGTAAAGCGCACGTTGGTAAATTTAAGGACGGTGAGTCACAGGTCGAAATATTGGAAAACGTCCGTGGCTGTGATGTATTCATAATTCAACCAACCTGCGGACCATCTCCTGCAGAAACATTAATGGAGCTCTTGATTATAGTTGACGCACTTAAGAGGTCATCTACAAGAAGAATTACAGCCGTAGTACCTTACTTTGGATATGCCAGGCAAGATAGGCGTTCTAGGCTTACAAGGGTACCAATTACAGCAAAATTAGCTGCAAAAATGATAGAGGCTGCTGGGGTTGATAGAATCCTCACTGTAGATTTGCATGCAGATCAAATTCAAGGCTTCTTTAATATCCCAATTGATAATATTTATGCTCAGCCAGTATTAGTAAATGATATTTTATCTCAAAACTATCAGGACGTAGTTGTTGTGTCCCCAGATGTCGGTGGTGTAGTTCGTGCAAGGGCAGCTGCAAAACGTATAAACGATGCTGAACTAGCTATTATTGATAAGAGACGTCCAGAACCAAACAAGGTTGAGATAATGAACGTGATAGGTAGAGTACGGGATCATACCTGTATTATTATTGATGATATGGTCGACACTGCTGGAACATTATGTCAAGCTGCAAGCATTCTTAAAACTAAAGGAGCAATTAAGGTTGTAGCCTATGCAACACATGCGGTACTATCAGGAAATGCAATACAAAATATTCAAGATTCAGACCTTGATGAATTAGTCACTACCAACACAATACCTCTGACAAGTGATGCAGTGAACTGTTCAAAGATAAGACAGTTGTCTATAGCACCTACATTAGCAGATGTCATAAAACGCATCAGCGACGAGCAATCCATTAGCGCTGTTTTTGCAGACAATTAGCATCTAATCTAAGATTATAAGGCTATGATTTTTGGAATAAAATATTAGGTATAATCTGTCCCTCGGCTCGAACAATAAAGAGTTAACAGAAATTAATTATTAATCTTATATGAAAACCACTACAAAAGCACACAAACAGGCTCTACAAGCACTCATCATGGTTGGAAAGGAGCAAGGTTACCTAACCTTCTCTGAAATAAATGACCTATTGCCAGAAGATTTACTCACCCAAGAACAGATAGAGCCAATTGTATCTATCCTTGAGGAATTAGATATACCCGTATCTGACGAGGTCCCAGACGCAGACACTCTTGTTGTAGAGACTGGAGCTAAAGCTCAATCTACCTCAGCTGAAGCAGCTATTGCTGCACTAGCCGCTCTCGATTCCGAGTTTGGCAGAACAACTGATCCGGTTAGAATGTATATGCGCGAAATGGGAGTTGTAGAACTCTTAGAGCAGGAAGACGAGATAAGAATTGCAAAAGAGATTGAGTCTGGAGTTTTTGAAATTATGCAGGGAATTACTCTTTACCCTGTGATAACAGAAATTTTCTTTAAAGCACATACTAGACTTGAGGAAGGTAAGTGTAAGATAACAGATGTAATTATAGGCTATCAGGGTGATGCAGAAGAATTTGCC